>Ga0247734_1000383_pt1 | contig 39354 bp, 32 predicted proteins | sample UWRJL103311B2_FD_180933 | JGI IMG/M metagenome (GOLD analysis project Ga0247734, IMG submission 180933) | Plant litter microbial communities from Arlington Agricultural Research Station in Wisconsin, United States - UWRJ-L103-311B-2 | ecosystem: Environmental > Terrestrial > Plant litter >...
TTTGTGGAACAGAGCAGCTATGGAAGTGTATTGCTGTGTTGGTAGTAGTAATGTATAGCATCCCTGAGCTGACGGTGTGGTACCCATGTACATGAAGGCTCCGGAGTTTTTCGTTGGCTTCTCTGGCGCGATTACAGGGGTAATTGGGATGGGAAAGGAATTGATTTCGCCTGTTCAACAGGCCCGCGTGGCCTATACCACCCTTTGAGGCTTGAGGCCGTCCTGAACGACCCAAGGCTGAAAACCCCAAAAACATAGTATAATTCCGCCTGAGGTGTGACCTTCCCAACAGCTGTTATGCTTCTTGTTGCTCGCGGGGCTTTCTAAGATCCTGATGCCCATGACAATGCTCCTTCACTCACATACATTGGCCTCTTTGCAGCCGGAAGAGGAACACACGAGGAGTGAGGAGGAGTGAGGAGGAGTAACATGTTGGCAAGTCGGTGCCTTCGCAAGATTTGCAACAACTAACTTGACCAGGGAGGGTGAAGAAGGACAGAAGTTGGCGTTCACAGATCCCCGTTTGTGACGCCTCTTTTGACTATGCATCAGTCGAAGTCCAACATGCCAATTGAATCCTCAATCCGTATTGGATATCCCCCAAATGATCACAAATTCTTGTGAAGAAAGGGGCTGCTGTGAATCACCTCACGTGAGTGCCACAATGCCGATATGAACTTCCAAAATTCACATCCCTCTCGGCCAATGTTACCGTTTACCTTCATGAAGTCATATTAAGGAGGTGTCAAGGTTTCCCGGCAGTGTGACATAGTGGCGATGATGAAGTGTTCACTAACGGGCATGAGGGGTTCGTTCCCTCGGTGAGCGATCAGCTTAGAGGCTTGATCATCCCATATGCTACCTCAAATATCATACTTCATACTCAGAAATACTCTAACATTATTCTGAGCGATTCAACTTAGCCGCCACATTACCCCTATCATAAAGATGTGCTTCAGACTGGGTGAGGCACCTCAACTCACAGATAGGGAAAGGAAAAGGGCTCAAGACAATAGGGTAGCTCGACTTCAAGACTCATTTTATGTTGCATTATCTTTCATTTGTATCCTTGAGATTGCACAGGTGGAATCCAAGTAGATTTTAGGCATTATCCAAGATTTTATTTCCAACCAGATATCTGGTGCTGTGCCAGTTGTTCTCACTTTCGCCTTCTCTTGCATTGCTGCCTATTGCAGATCGAGCACAACTCTGCCAAGCATTTTACCCTCTGCCATTTCTCTAAATACTTCTGTTAGATTCTCCATCTTCTCAATCCGTGTGCGTGTCTTCACAATGCCTCTAGCGGCCATATCAAGAACCTCAAGGACCTCGCGCTGATTACCTACCGCGGAGCCCTTGATGGTCCATTCTTGAGCTACCTATTTATCCGCATCAATTAGACTAAGTGTTATTTTGAAAGATCAGAATGACCGTGGGAAATTTGCCACCCGCCGTAGAGTTCACCTACCATTGCTGCGGGATATGCATTTGCAACTACACTGGACATTAGCAATCCGAACTACATAGGAGCCATGACACATGCGTTAAAGTAATCGTAGCCCCTGAACAGTTGTGCAGAATGGCAGAGTTACTTCTAAAATGAATACAGGCTTTAGCTTGCGATAAGATAACTAAGACTTACTTGGTTTACTGTCTCCTTCAGGCATTCCCACGCACACCAAAGTCCCACCAAAACGCAAAAGGCTGAGGGCTTGGGCATAGGCTCCATTTGAAGCAGTGCAAACAATCACAGCGGACGCACCAAGACCTCCAGTAATCTTCTTGACTTCCTCAGGCAACGTTTTGTCATCGAATTTCGTGATATCGAGGAATGCCTCAGCGCCGCATTCGTTGACAACCTCCTCCTTACTTCCATGATCAATTCCAATTATGCGTAGAGCCATTCCCCTGGAGCCGATTTGAACGGCAAGATGGCCCTAAGTTTGGTCAGCCGCAGCTCCTGGTAAACATGGGTAGAGCTTCAAACCAGGCCACCTCCCGCGCCAGCTTCATTCCAAATGTCAGCCAAGTCAAATATTTCAGGTATGTGGAAACACTATACCGACAACTACCCACTGCCCGCTCTTAGCAGACGACTTTCGCAAGGCCGAGTACCTAAAATAAATTAGTAGACGTTTCTCCCGCTACCGAGAGGCTTTGGGCTCGCTTAATTTCATGCGGCCGTGATGCGGCCCCTTTTTGCGGTGAAAAGGGGGCTGAGACGAATCTTATATCAAGAGTCACTCACGAAGTTACACCTGCGCACAACATTGGGGCTGCCTCCTCTGATTTTAAGGCTTCTGGGATTGGCGTGACATAATTTGCGGGTGCAAGTGCGTATTGCTGAAAAGTTCCTGGGTCTGTTAGACGGCCGTTAGTATCCACTTCATCTGCAATGGGTTATTGTTGAGTCACTTGCAGTAGTACCCTGATATCTTTTGATTCTAGAGGTACAATAGTTTAGATAGGCATCCATAAATGGGGATCAGTTTCCTGATGCTTCCTACAATGACTTACGAAGCATACGCCATCTTTTCCTTCAAGACAAGCTAAACAAGAACCGCAAGCGGATGCTATCCACTTGATCCCAACTCGGTCTCCGACCTTTACTCGGCCTGAAATTTGGTCAGCATCGAGGTATCGATTTCTATCAGAAATGTCAAAAAGCTTGAGGCACCATTCTGCCGAACACACCATTTTCAGACCCAGGACCAAGTTTATGGACGATACCAACTCCCTCGTGGCCACCAACTTGACCAGCTTGGACTGGAAAGGGCAGATTGGCCCATGAGTTCTCCATTACTCCCATGTCTGAGTGACATACACCCGAATGAGTCCTTGCATTGTTAAGCCCTGGAAATCCATTTGACTGGAAGTGAATAGCTCACAATCGAACCAACACATCTCCAGGCCCCGGCTCAGGCGTATCAAGCTCTTCAAGTTTAGTACTGATCGAACCAGGCTTGTCATAGACCATAGCCTTGTATTTCTTTGGAATATCGAACTTCATTTCAGCAATTGTTTCTGTTGCGGTAGCTGCCATGCTTGCGGTTTGTCTGGGAAATTAGTTGAAAGGGAAATATCTACAAAGATGGTTGATTCAGGTACTCGCTCTCTAAGCTACAATATATCAGGCCTATTGACTAGATTAAGCTGACCCAGCTACTCCCATTACCTCATTAGATCTCTTTACCCGAGGTTCTATGACACCAATAAGTGTGGGGTACATAGGTACATCACGTAAATTGCACAGTGCGGGGTAACAGGAGTACGCGGCACTCTAGAGTACGCGGCACTCTAAGTAACATTAGGCTTGTTTGGGTAACCTAAAGTCACGTGGGGCATATCTGATATTGATGTTGTACTGTACATAGGTTACTTCCTGCTATGAAGAACCTCTTCAGATCAGACTATCTGAATATATGACGATTTAATTGTAAATGAGTCTCTATGCCCCCTGTGACTACTGGACCATGACAGGCCAAGGGATAAAAGACTTGCGTTATTTGATAGTTATACCACTAACTATCTATTAGGCCATCATAAAGGTGTTTATATTGGTCCTTAGACAAAACGAAAACATCTCGTACAGTTTGGTGTGTTAGGATGAGCAGGGTTTGGAGGTAATCTCGCTTTCCAGTCAGCCACTTCCTATTGTCAGATGGAAAGCGCTTTATCTAACCTAATTGTGTCAATGGTCGATAATTTGAGGGTCTATAAAGAACTGCAATACAAGGTGTAATATGCAGTTAGTTACTCTCTCCGTAAGTATTATTGTAGTAACGCATGTCAATAGAATTCTTAAGACAGGAAAAGATATGTAGGGTTATATCGCAATCTCATGCTTGTTCTTTTAATGAACCCTCCTTGCCGCCAGACGCTATTTGTCAAATAAAGGTCGAAACTAATGCCATCCCAAACCAAGTCAATTGTCTGCAACATATCACTTGAAACAGTCTGGATAACAACTGAAGTAAACATTGAGAGACACTTCTAAAAGCTTAGTCCATCTCATTCTAGCTTCAATCCGCTTATCATACTGGTATTCACGAAGCTGGAAACTGTATCCTTTTGGCCTCCCCCTGAACAAGCACAGTCTTTAGCCGGACAAATAACATTGGCTTGGTCATGAAATGATCCATCCCGTTGGCAAAACACTTTTCTTTGTCATGTTCCGTGGCTTGGCCGGTTAAAGCAATGATATATCCTAGCTGGACTTGGTGGATTTGGGGAGTTTAAACAAGCTGCGTTCTGCTTCTCAAACTCTCTGATAAAGTTTAGCACTTCCAAACCCATCACACACTGGTATTGATAGATCTTGATCACATTAGCAGTTGCAGTTGCTCCAAATGATAAAGGAGCGCATAATGCTCATAAATATCAAGTCAAATGGTTTGCCAGCGAATTCGACCATTTCAAATGCTTCCAGGCCATTTATTGCTCGGCTAAGAATTTTATACGCTGCCTTTTTCAAGTATGCTTTAAGAATCCCTAGGTTTATAGCATTTTAATTGACGAATAGAAGCATAGGGTGCCATTCCTTGATAGATGCACTCTTTATCTTTTGTCCTCTCACGTTCAAGTTTCTCTGCACAGTGCTTTTCAAATCGTCTTCTGTCTTGCTTTCGGTGGCGATTCCTTTAATTATCACACTAGAGATACGATCCGGAACAGGTGCCCTAGATGCATTTGATTTGCTCGTCATCCGAGACATGATCTTTCTGGTAACGCTCTGATCACCACTGGATATCTTCTCGTCTTTTTTCATTGAATGCATCTGATGTCGTTGACGTCTTTCCCTCAAAACTAGAGGCACTAGAAGTCTGTCTACGAGTCCATAAACTTAACATTGACTTTGCTAGTCTACAAGAACCATTATATTTCAACGCATCCTCACTTTGTGATGTTAATGACCCTATTCTATAAAATTGTCGCTACCTCTCACCATCTCACGCCCAGGAACCTTGAGATATAAAACATAAATGAGAAGTCAGATAAATGCTGCCTCGGATACATACTACCAATACTATATTTATATGGACTCTACTGGGGGCTCATATCTTTTTTATATCTGGATAAGAATGGCTAAGAGAAGAATTCCATTCCATGATGATCGATTCCCTTCTCGTCAATACTGGCACGAACACCTTGGCACAGGGCCACTCTTTTTTGGCTCCTATTTTGAGTTGGATACCGGTTGAGTTTCTTCAACTACAGAATCTTGTAACGCGTTATGCACAGCGGTTGGAGCATAGCCAAGCCCACTCCCAAGACGTAAGGAGCTTTTGATCAAATTGTGCAAAAGTAAGGTTCTGTTTACGAAAATAAATTCCCTGCTTTGCGAAGGCTGGTGAGAGTCAGGTTTATTGATTGTTTCTTGGCCGTGATTTAGAAGTGCGTTGAAGAATAATAAGTCTTGAATACCAGTCGCAGTTTTTCTATTATTGATGGTCACGAATTTTGGTGCTTGATCCCAAGGCTCTGGTATGTTCGTCGTTGTAATACATTAGAAGTCCACCAGCAAGCATAAAATAGTCAACTTCACTATGTTTTTCAGATCACTTATTAACTGGATGATATACTCGAAGAATAACCTGACTAGTATCTAGAACACCAAGACGACTCAAATAGTATTCAACTTCACAGGTATTAAAGATTGATAGAAGTATACCATCTGATGGGTGGTTCTGAAAACCAGCGGCGTCAACCATAGGATGCAAAATATGAGAAGGCCCAAACGCCCGAGGTAGCTCAGTATCCCTTAACCAGGTCGACGTTGGTGAATGGTTCATGAATATTGCCCTAGTTAGGAGATGAAGGGCTGTATACCCGATCCTAAGAACCAGCGCACGTTGAAAAGGAAGCTCTTCGTGGGTATCATACAAAACCCTCCATTGAAATGCCACAGTTGCAAAAGTCGTCAATTCTGCAGACCTAGTAATGAAATCTAATAGTGCCGTAGCACATTATCAAGGTTATTTCGACAAGTGGGTAACCAAAGGATTTGTCATCCGCAGCAATTAACACTGCTGCATCGTTCTAGGTAACGAAATTAGGTATATGGCCAAAACCATCCATCTCCTAGAATGGAATTGGAATACAAAGCACTATTATATAGCAGCGGAGTTATTGGACGCCTGCTTGAAGGGGCATTCGGCTGTCTATCCAGTTGATTGCTCACACACCATCAGCTGAAGTTTAGCTCTGACTTTGACCAGTGTTAAGATGTCTCTATAATGATCCAGGGCTCTTTGCTACGTTAAGACCAACACTTAAGGTCTTGCTAGATCAATAATTTTGGGTGTTGCTTTAAGTAACTGTAGCAAATGGTGGTTCGCGGCTTAGTACGCCCTGTTCAACGCAGGCCACTGCCAGCCCATCAAATATCTCGCTCATATGCTTTACACAAGTCTCCTAGAGGAATCTCAACGTTTGAAATATACAATTTTCAACATGAGCATACCAGGGAAGAAATACGTGGTTCATATGATCTCGCTTCAGCTTTCTTTCGAAATCCGAAATTCTCTTGCGCTCGGCGAAATTGATCCCTTCATTGCTATCCAATTCTCAGCATTTAACGTGTGTAGATATCTACTCAAGGAATATTACGTCTGACAAAGTTTCGTCGGCCGCGGATTTGGGTGGCGGGCCACTGGCTCTTTTCTCCTTCTGGGTACCTGTATCCGGCATGTTAACATACAGGAGGAGATAGGGGTTCTCAGGATGAGAAGAAGGTTTTGTGAATAGGGAGGTTCTGTTAAGTTCGATATCAGAGTACTGCATCAACCTGATAAATCAGCCTCCTTGGCTTAGTGAACAACACTTGTGAATTCCTTCGACTCTCGATCTCGCTTACTGTAAAGCAGCCCCGCAATTCAGGGGCTCGGCTAGGCTCGATCTAGCCATTCCTGATTAATGGGAATGATTGCTTACAGATGGCTCCAGCTATCTATCTCGGCCTAAATGACTTGACATTAGTAAAAAGGCGAGTCGGCGTTAAACAAATCCATTTTGTTGAATCCTATCAGACAATTAAAATCCTCCATTATTCGCTGCTACCTAAATCTCAACAAATGGTCTTTTTTGGTTGATTGCGTCTCAGCGAAGAAGAAAGTAAGTAACTGCTTTGTTACGTAGCGTCGGATAGTAGATGGGCTTGAAGTAAACATTTCAAATTATAGTCTACCACTGCGGCCACTGCCTAAAGATGCATCTCTTCCTGAATTGTAAGTAGTCCCCCCTTCACAGACCCCCATTACCATCTCCTCGATCACCCGATCCAGTCCCGCTATAGCCTTTGAGACTGTCGCAAGGCACAAAGAAATATTCTACGAAGGCGACGTCCGTTCGTAGTCCATATACATCGTTGAAAGTACAATTGTCTGGAAGAAGTTGGGGAGGGAGACTAACGGTTCCCCGTACTCCAGTCTTGACAGTCGAAAGAGTGGTGTTGTAAATCATAATTTGGTTGTCACATGCAACCCCATCGGTAAAAACTGGCTGGTTCGTCACATTGACATAGCTTTTAGTTACTTAGTGCGTTTTCTATAGAGCTTGGAGTAAATTTAGAAACCTACAACGAAAGTGGCCATGGCCCAATATCCGGTTGTGCCATGAAATTAGTGGCGAATAAGAGTTTACCTGTGGCTGGCTCGTAGGCATTCAAGAATGTAGTCATAGAAGAGGCATCATATCCATAAGCTTCATCTACTGGGCTGAAGGTCGCTGGAAATGTGGGTGTTCCAAAGGCCATTGATCCAGCGATAGCAAGGGGATTCGTCTGTGTAATGAGTAGATAGCTTTTGTATGCAAAACTTGAATAGCCATCTCCAAGTAAGTCGACGAAGGGAAAGAAGACATGCATAGACTGAAAGTCCGGAATAGCTAGATCATGATCTAAAATTGCCTTGATAACGAGCTGTGAGTGTCAGTTATGCCTGCCTATTTTCGGTCCAGAGCTATAGAACCCTTACTGGATAGTGATCATTAGGAAAGTGGGGAAGCATCGTCTTGTAGCTCGAAGTCAAGATATTGTACTGGACAGGGATAATGCTCTGTCTAGTGAATTAGCAATGTAATTTATAGTTTGTATAGCAGGTTCGAGAGCCTAGCAGCAGTTCTTAAAGCCGGTTCATTATACTCTTTGACGTGTCAAACATCGAAACAAGCAACAAAGAAGTACCAAACTGCACTATTTCCTGACACAGCTCCCAGCTCCCAGCTCCTAGATCCACTATTCAAGAAATATATTTTGATAGGAAAGGACATACTCTCGCGATCTCATAGGGAATTGGTATTACTGCAACGGTTCCATTGATAGTACCAGTGATTGTGCCCTCTGGATAGTTGAACTTGAGTGGGTTTGAAGCAGATTCGGTGCTAGTTCCTAGAGCTCTAGTCGGCCAAGCAGATATGACCAGGGTGGAGCACAATGTTCTGAGTAGATAAACAAACATAGTGTAGGTAGCTTTAAGTGATGACGTGTTTTGATTGTTTGATGAGGAAATATATGCGTCTCTTAAATTTTTAGATTACTAGAAAGTCGCAATCGTCACTTATTCTGTGATTGAAGATACGGATGCAAAGTGCATTACACAGCTATGTCTTCTATGCAGCTTCTAGATCCAGTCATAGAGTACTTACTTTAGATATTTAGTACTCGGAATTACCAAACTTTGAGTTCGGCGTACCCTTCGCTAGCGATTGATCAAATTGAAGAATTATAGATCAGTCTGTTCAGATGGTTGAAACAGGATCAGCCAGATTGCCAGTGACCGAAAAGAAATCACAAATTGGGAGCAAAGAGAGCTTCAACGCTTGAAATATTTGATGCTTCGGGGAGCAGTAAACTTCTAAGGAGAAAAGGATGATCGATGGCAATTGCTTAGTCTTTGACAACCTTGAACCTGAGAATTATGTTAATAAAAAAAGGTGTCCCAGACTTTTTTTAGTTGCTAGGATAAGGTTATTTGGCCAATAGACTGCCAGCTCGCTGATGCTTGGGCAATCCTGGACCTTGCTCCCTTGCTACGTACCCTCGGTACGTACCTATGGGGTGCGGGTGAAACTGGCCTATTTTGACCAGGGCCCCTTAATATTTGTATTTTAAACAACATGAATCTTGACTCTTATTCTACAACACTATGGCTCCGAAATGTATTCGCAGATGGGCACGCTACTATATTCCTCTAATTGAATTATCTACGTCTTTCGGCGGCCATATTCAGACTCTATAATATTGCGGGGTCCTTTACGTAAAGCTTTTTGCTCAACGACTCGATATACAACTACCGAATATAATCGTAGAAGAACTAGTGTGGCACGTACACAACCCCGAATACTAGGATTAAAGTAACCGAGAAGTCTTACGAATATTCCTGATAATCTTGAACCTCGGGGCCGAAATTGTGATATTACGAAACAAGAATCTAATACGATTGCTACGTATCTGGATAACAATTTGATAGATATTGTAAGGTCTCAACTCTCCTTCCAAACACATTACCATAGTGTATTTAATACAGGGCCTCATTTAGAAGAGACAAATTGAGACACTTTCTACTATTTTCAAGCTACACCTTGTGAGGCCTGATAGATATTGACAATTAAGGAAAACTGATAGGACTCAGACGTCACTCCCTAAATTAGATAACTACCCATAGGAACAGACCTCAGACAGTCTTCAGAATATTAGACACTTTCTATCATACAAGACTTTTGTTGTGGCCTGAGGCACCCCAGGGTGGCCCCACATTTGTATTACAGTATATAGCATAGCTTCGTGAGAAGAGGCAATGCCTCTTCTCCTCCTTAGATTACACCGTATACAGAACCCTTCTTACTTTCCGAGGAATCTCCCCTCGCATTGTAATATATGGTCCCTAACAACTTTACATCGTGATGTCTGATAAAAGCCTTGGTTAGAAATATTTCGGGATTTGGGAGTGAATATACCTTAAACTATACATTTTAATCCTTCTAGCTATCAAGATATTACAGAAAGAGGTATTCGGAATACGTTATTTCGAGATGAAAAGATTATAAATGCGATTTGCGAGGAGGGAGAAAGATCTTACTAGGAAATAAGCCAATACACGAATTACCTGTAGAGATAAAGTATTAGAGGATAGACTAAAGGATAACGATTAGAAAGACGTAGCATTTTACGACGAATTTCATATAAGTCTTGGGCCATAAGTTACAGAGCGAATTAAGAGAAAACAAGGCCCGAAATATCGATATAAGTCAGCGAATGTCCACCGAAAGAAAGTTACAAGGATATACGTGCAAAAACCCGAGAAGAAAATCACTTACATCTTTTAAACGTATTTCTAGTTATTGAACTTGACTAGAGCATTATCATATGCTCTTGGGAGGCGCGACGTTAGAATTACGTTACTCGCAGCGCTTCTGTACCAACCGCTGCGGAGCCCTTTATTTCAACAGACTTGTTGCAGACGGCATGAAAACCTACATGACAAGGTTAGCTTAAAATTACGATCATATCAATCAGAGTGTGGCGGTTTGTTACGTTTGATTGCAATTAAGAACGTATCCAGAACCTCACATGAATTAAAAGGGGCGTTAGCGAGGAATGCAAGAAATGGCTTCCGGCCCACCACGGCCAGCCATTGTGGGCCGATATTGGGCGATTTTAAATCGGCCAACCCAATTGTCGGGGCTAATCGTGAGAACTAAATGCGGGCAGGCCACCAAAGGTGGGACAGATATGTATAAAATATATGATAGCAAGGAAGGATTTTCGGTTGTAATTCACTGCTAATTGCTATTTTTAAAATTGTCTAATAATGGCCGAGTATGACTTGCTAGTCCTAAACGGACTTGTTGTGACCGATCAAGAAACAACCGAATTAGATGTGGCTATCAAAGAAGGCAAAATTGCTAAGTTGGTCCCAAGGGGCATATTGTCGGTCGATAAGGCAACAAAGTGGATAGATGCAGAAGGAGGTATGGTCATGCCTGGTGGTATTGATGCACACGTTCATTTAGGTACTCAAACACCTCCATCTCCGAAGAAAGCATGAAGTGGCTAAATAGAATGATAGATGAACCACCTCTTTTCGGGAAAGGTGCAACAGCAGATAACTATGAGACTGGTTAGTTACGGAAGGCCTCTAAGTGCACCTGAGTCTGACTTCATAACTTAACAGGAACCAGATCAGCAATAGCAGGGGGAAACACAACCCTTATTACGTTCGCGCCCCAGAATAAAAAGGAGCCATCGCTGCTGGCATGTCTAGCAGCTACACACGCCAGAGCAAAAAACAACTGCTACTCAGACTATTCATTTCATCTAATATGCTCAAATGCTGGGCCGACGGCAATATCGGAATTTGCTGCCCTCCGTGAAGCTGGTATCTCGTCTCTCAAAATTTACATGACCTACCAAGAACTCCAGCTTCAAGACTCTGAGATTTTGGATGTTTTGTTTGAGGCCAGGAGGCAGAAGATCGTCACCATGATCCATGCCGAGAACGGCGCTATCATTGACTGGACTATCAAGAAACTTGAAGAGAAGAAGTTGTTTGACCCTAAGTATCATGTCACGAGTCACCCACCTGTCGCTGAGGTTGAGGCTACCTATCGAGCGATTAGTCTTAGTGAATTCCTAGATGTACCTATTCTTATTGTTCACGTGTCCTCGCCTGCAGCCGCCAAACATATTTCTGATGCCCAGAAAAGAGGACTGCCTGTGTATGGTGAGACTTGTCCACAGTATCTCTTTCTCACCAGAAAAGATCTAGACAAGCCAGGTTTCGAAGGAGCAAAATGTGTGTGCTCACCTCCCCCCCGAGAGGGAGAAGAGGATCACGAGGGAATTTGGAATGGGCTTGAAGATGGTACTTTTACAGTTCTCAGCTCAGATCATTGCCCATTCATTTACGACAGCACCAAGATGGGGAAAAAGAGTGTGATTACAGCTGAGTATCCAAACGGTCACTTCAAATATATTCCAAATGGATGCCCGGGGGTGGAGACCAGACTTCCATTGGCAATGTCTGCCAATCGCCTAAATCTCCAGAAGTTTGTAGAGGTGACTTCTACCAATGCTGCAAAACTTTATGGGTTGTACCCAAAGAAGGGGGCATTGATTCCTGGGGAGAGTGATGCAGATTTAACGATCTGGTATCCGGAAGGCCTAGAAGAGTTTCAGCTGAAAAATGAGATGTTGCATCATAATGTGGACTACACTCCATATGGTAAGTTGAATCAGGAACTGTATAGTCAAAATGCTAATAAAGCACAGAGGGGAGGACAATAAAACAGTGGCCAAGGTACACAGTCTTAAGAGGAGAAGTTGTATGGGATCGGGACAATGGAGGTATCATTAAACCTAAGGGATATGGTCAGTTCCTCAAACGGGGACCCAGTAGTTTAGCGGGACCTCGGAGTAATGAAGAATGGGATGTTCGGGATTTTTAGTAATCCTCTAACTACTTCTTCTGCACAAAATATTAGGAACCTCTTCTACAGACGATTCCATGTACTTCAGCTGTATGTTTTTCTCTAACTAACGCCAAACAGTCTCTATATTAACAGAAAGTTTGAGAAACAAGAAAGTGAACATGACAAACTTAAATTTTAATTACTTTAGATATATATATGCCAGCTAATTAAGTAAGAAAGTACTGGGATGTGAAGTGCAGCATCGTCGACTAAGGAGACCACACTAAGTCTAATAATTACTATGATAACCAACATATGGGAGCGGTTTTGATTCTTCTTTCATGGGGCGACGAATTTATTTCGTAAAGCATACTCAGATTCTATCCACTCCACGGTGATATTAAATGAATACTTAGATTACTGTACATTGGCATATAGACAAAAGGAGAGCGCTCCTAGACCAGGCTGCCATCTTGAGGTACTGATTTTTGATGGTGCAGTCTGCTCCTCGGTTATAATCCATATTAATGGTTCTAGGATAATTACCTAAGGGTGGTTTTCGGAGCAGCTGTCGAACAATTTCAACTCTACCCAAGTGATAGCTACTCAAGTAATAGTGACCTGAGCTTGCTCCATGGAGATCTCATCGTGTAATAAACGATCCTAAACCCTCCATTTCAACATACATCCTTACCGACCTCAGCTACCTAAAATAGTGCTCGCTCATAACTCGACAGATTATGCTGAGGGAGAACTGTTTGTATTGGCCGTGCTGTAAAGATGATCTGATATCTGAAGCAAGAAGTCGTCGGAAAAGTGAGAATAAGCATACTGTTACACAGGAGCAAAGATGTAGACTCTGTGCTTGCTATCTTGCTGTCTTTCAAATTAATCTTTATATATTAAAACTTTCATCTACATGATTCCAGAATGACATTTTAGCTTTTGCATTATGTTTATGTCGGAAAGGTTAAGTATCTTTCTGGATGACGATCATGCAATGGATAGATGGATTGCCTTCTTGCTCTCATAACTGGCCTGCGAGATCTTCAATGATTAGCCACACCCAAGTTTTCAAAAGGTTCTAATAGCCTTCTCCTAAATATTCCCAGTTTTAAATGCCAGCAGGAATGTTAACTTCCGCCCATTGATGAGCTTAATTTGTCATCTGTAAGGTTCCAATTTCCATGTACAGACTTGGCAATATATATTATAATTTTCTTTTTAACATTTACACTACGATTTCCCACTAGAGATATCTCAAGTAAATCTCGCCTGGTTGTTGGTATAAGTGGATGAATCTGACCAATTTTTCTGTTCGTGGCGAATAACTGATGTTTATTATTAGTAAACGGTTACCGCTCATATTCAAAGAAAGGACCACCAAAGATCCCATACTATTCAAATTCAGCCAGGATTTTTCATATCTGTATTATCATTCTTCAATATTAGGGAAAGCCTAAAACTTCACTCCTACAACAGATACCGAAACCTTATTTTAGAGGCGTACATAGTCACGTGATAAACCCCACCACGCACAATATGCAAAATGGGAGAGATAAGTCTCCCCTCCCAACGCGAACCCACGACCCTCCTGCCAGCTCTCTCGATTCTACTCATCGATTCTCTCACGAGGAAACAACTCCCATTCCCAGGCTTATCATCTCGCGTTTGATCAGAACAAAAATATTCGTTTCGTCGTAAAGTGGGACTTGGGAGAATATCTCAAGAGGAGATTCTGAAGTGCGACTTTGGAGAAGACAGAAGTGAGAACTCGGACGATAACCGGGCGTAAATCTCTCTAATTACTTCGCAGACTTCCAAAAAGTTTTGCCAACGTTTTCAAACGATTGGATCTACTACGAGAGATTGTCCGACAATACCCATACAATAAAATACGACATCTAGAGATGGCGCCGAATTCAAAGGTACAATTGTGCTTTATTGATGGATCATTTGAGGAACTAGCCACAGAGCTTGCGACATATCTCAATATCCCATCTCAAGAAGTCGCGCCCCTCTTAGAGGAGAATAAGAAAGATGATGTACGTAGGCTCATGCAAAGTCTTTTTGACTTGCAAGCATTTCTGTTTTCTGTGCCATACGATCCAGATTCATCTTGTGCAGATCCTAATATTTTGATGTGTAGGTCCTACAAAAACTTGTTGGCGCTTCTATCGCACTCAACTCGATTCCCGAAAGAGATTTTACAGCAGCGTACAACCTCTTAATATACTTGGTCAACCAATCCCCAAAGATCAACAACTACCTGCAACCAATATGTGCAAACCTCTCAAAGCCAATTACAAGCTCGCCAATTCATGGGCCAGGACTTGCTCTCAATGCCTTGACCACTATTTTCAACCTCCTTGCCCCAGATAATGCTGTTAGGAGCAGGGTGTTCATGACCATTATTCGATTAGTTAGAGCCAATGGTTTATTCGATACGCTACGTCCGCAATTAAAGAGCTTAGATAGTTGGATCACACAATGGGATCTAGATGAGGAGGAGGCTCGCCAACTGTATAGCCAAATCGCTGATGTAGCAGAGGATGCAGGTGAAGAAGAGTACGTCCGACAAACACTATGGGTCTTCATTATTCTTACTAACCAAATTCTGCAGAGAATCCTACCAGTATATCCTTAAGGCTCTCCGAACTTTTGATCAAGATACGGAAGAGCTCTCCTCGGAAGAAGAAGCACTGAAGCAGAAGCTTGCTATTCGTGCTCTGAAAATCGCTTTTCTCTCTAACACCCACTTCGACTTCCACGACTTGACTTCATTGCCAGCCATCCAGTCACTTAGCGAGTCGCATCCCATTTACTCTGAGCTTCTCGAGATTTTTTCAGAGAAGGAACTAGAAGACTACAATGATTTCCGGGACGAACATGAAGGTTTTATAGAACAGGAGGAGTTGGACAATAGCACGCTACATCGAAAAATGAGGCTTTTGACCCTTCCCAGCCTAGCCGCGAGCACTAGCAGCAAGGAGCTTGAATACAAGCGCATCGCAAAGGCTCTGCAAATTCCTTCAGAGGATGTTGAGATGTGGGTGATTGATGTGATCCGCGCTGGTTTGGTTGAGGGCAAGCTGTCACAACAAAAGCAGATGTTCCTCATTCACCGAACAACATATCGTGTCTTTGGTGAAAAGCAATGGCGTGAGGTTGCGACCCGTTTGGATCAATGGAAGGAGAGCCTACGGTCTGTAAAGGAGATTATCAGCCGGGAGAGGCAACAAGCTGAGGCGCAGAAGGAACGCGAGTTGCATGAGGTTGAGCGAAAGGCGGCTGGTGCGTCGGGTATGGGAGCTGGAAGAAGACTGGCTGGCAGAGACAACGTGGTTGAGATGGGTACTGACTAGATGGTGAGATCGAAATATTAATCTTCCGTCTTGTTTGTCCAAAAGTCTTCGCATTCCGGCGTTCATAGATGTATATTGGTAGCATGGCATCTGGCACGATGCAGGATGAGCGTGTAGTTAAAAGCTGTTGGACTTCTTAGAAGCTTCAGTAAGACTATCATGATTTTATATAAGTCTTGATTATGTTCTTCGCACAGCTTTATGCCGTGAGAGAATCATTCTTTAGTCTACAATATTATGAAACGCTGGTGATGACCAAATTCTAAACTATCCCTCCATCTATACACCCCCAAATTATACATGACACCCATCACAATACCATCTAGAAGTTCGATCCCAATCTCTTCTCCACACCGGCTTTCGTTTCCTTATACACTTCATCCGGACTTTTCGTGGCTACAACTTTCACCACCCGTCCCTGGCTCGCAAAATAGTCAACCACAGGCATACTCGTCTCCACAAACACCTTAAACCTCTTTTTAATACTCTCGGCATTATCATCACTCCTCCCACTCGTCTTTCCCCTGTTCAAGAGCCGTTTCTGCATTTCCTCTTCTGGGCAATCAAAGAAGAGAACAAACTTCGAGGGACAGACCGTTTCTTCGAACTTGATGGCTTGGTCCATTTTGCGAGGGAAGCCGTCGATAAGGAATTTGCCAGTTTTGGAGGGGGATTTCTGCACGACTTCTGTGATGGCGTTTTCGAGGAGTTGGACGGTTACTTCCATGGGTACGATCTTGCCTTCTTTGATATAATCTTTGATTAGGTCGCCGAATCTGCGTAAACACATTGGTTAGCCGTCTCTCTTTTAACCAAGATGGCGGTGGGAAATATACTCTGAGCCTGGCCGCTCCTGCTCAGCTCGCAGCAGATCCCCAGCACTCAGATGTGTAAAGTTATAATCTCGAACCAAGTTTGCACACTGAGTGCCTTTCCCCGCACCAGGTCCTCCAAGCACGAAGAGAACAGTAACTTTGTCTGGTGAGAAGGTTGGGGTGTCCTTCTTAGGTGCCCCGAGTTGCTTATCTGTAGGCGCCATATCTAGATGCCGGGTCAGAATTAGTCGTGTTGTTATTTTTCAGGTAGTCGTGCAGTATATTCACGAAGGTTGGATGAAGATGCCTGGTGATAATAGTATTCTTGGTCGCTTAAAGCGGCCCGGGACACTGGGGTTCCTGATGTCGAAGATAATGTTGGGAAGGCAATTGCAAACGTACCTTTCCTCTGATTTACCATAAGTACATATGCACCTGAGCCCGCAAGTACGATGGCCACGAAGGGCCATATCTTGAATGGGTTCTGGCCAGGAGTCGGATTAGGACCGCTTTCACCAGTGCTGGCATAGGTTCGTCGAGCTGGAGCATTTGGAATTGGGGCACGAAACGTCCGAGCTGTTGGACTGGAGAGCTTGCGGAATGAGCAGGCTTGTTGGCAGAAACGCCGCGAGAAGATTTTGGGGATTTGGTGTGCCATTACAATTATGGGTTTGCATCAATGATTGTTGATGTTGAACTATGTGGGAGCTTCACTGACCTGAAGCTGTAATGCAATATATTTACCGGGTCGGGATCTCAATATGCGGGTCCGCAAATTGTACAGTACAGTACCGAGAAGGACCCTGGGCGGACCTTAAAGAACCCTATACCGCTGTGTAATTTCGCTTAACCCCCCTCGCCCCACCACCAGAGGGATGAGAGTGTTGTGCTGTGATGATGTTAAGGGACGGAAAAATGTTACTCTCATGCATACATTAATGTTTTCATCCAGGAGGATGCGTAACAGCAAAAAGCAGTCTATCTATCACTCTAGTGCTCTAAATGCCTTGTCAAGCGCAGCTTGCACTGTGGGTGACCGCTCGTGCTTTCTAGCTTCCACAAGTAATTCCTTCATCTTGTCCTTACATGTATCTCTTCCCTCTCCGAATATACCAAAGACACCACCGACAAGAGCTTGTATTATCATTTCAGCAGCCTCGCCTCGCTTCGTCCTCATTACCTCACTCCCAGATCCGCTAGGAAGTTCTAGCAATACAAAATATGATAACGCCAACGGATACTGACTAGAGCTTTGTGAATGTGTTCTCTTTCTCAGACCATCAAACAAAGTCTTGCTTCTCTCATAGAGACTCAGTCGAGTTGCGACAGTAATCTTTTCCGAAGGGAGTATTTTTTCGATAAGCTCCAAGAGTTTCGGCAGGTGAGTGAGGGGCGATGGGTTAATGGATGTAGTGTTTACAGCTCGGAAGAGAGCTGCGATACCTGCAGTAATTGTCGATGATTCATCGGACGTTCCCCCAGATTTTGAATCTTCTGTAGTATCCATTTTGTCATCGCTCATATAGTCTTCCAGGATCGGAGCAATGATATCGTAAATTTCGTCGAACATATCGAGATCCTTGCGAGCCTCAACATACTTCCCTAAACTAATGAATGCGTGAGGTCGATATGACTCATTGTTTCGCTTTGCTTCCCGGATTGCGATCTTTTTCATCTGAGTAGCGACATTGGGTTCTTTCTCCCATAATGAGCTGCCTCCCTCAGTGAACTTGATGAAGGCTTCGAGGACCTTCTCTTTACCATCAAAAGTCTTCAGTGCAAGGGATTTTTCTAATGTTGGCCATATTACGGCTGCATTTGGTCCGCTAATCTCGGCTCCAGATGATTGAACGACATCAGCAATAGTTAGCGCGGCAGTGTGCTTGATTACCCATTTAGGGGAGTCCAGACGCTCCGTACAAAGAGATGTGATTTCTCTCAAGTAAAGCAGTACTGCTCTTGATCCTCCTACATTCTCACTCCATGTCTTTTCAAATTGGTCCTTAACGTGTTCGTCAAAGTCATGCTTTGCCAGAAAGACAAAAGGGAGGTATTCAGAAGACATTGAGTTGAAGCGGTCAGTTGCAAACTTAGATACTGCGTAAATTGTGTCTGCTGCAACCTGGCGCTTTGCTTCATCTTCAGCATTGAAGTATAAGCTCTTCGAGTATTTGGCAAGCCGAAGAAGGGAATCATCTGATCCAAGTCTCGACATGTACCCAGCAGATCTTGCATAAGCAGTGCTCACAGCATTGTTGCGGTCGAGCACAGTCTTTTCCACAATCTTGAGAAACGTATCGGCGTGTGGTTTAAATACGAACGAATGTCGAGTGGCCAGACTGACAAGGACTGCGCTACAACCAATCTTCGATGGCATTCCCACAGTGGTTCTTATGACATTCTCGAGATGAGGGACAAGCTTGGCCATTGTTTCCGCGTCTAATTGGTCCAGGCAGCGTTCGATGGATTCCATAAGCGGAGATTGCGTGACAGCGTTGCTTCTCGCAGTGTCAATTTTTTCTTCAGTGAGATCATACTGTGCTGCACGAAGATAGAGATAATCCACACCCTCCATCTCCATGGTACTTAGTAGACCCAAAAGTTGTTCTACTAAGTTTGGGATGAAAGGACGAAGAGCTTTGCCTCCCTTTTTGATGAGCTTTAGCACTGTTATTGTTGCAAATGCTTGGACATCCTTCGCCGAACTCTCGATGCCTTGGCCGGAAAGCAAAAATGGGAGAACCTCCTTGAGCATTGCTTGAGCATGTCTCGATTCAGTTCCAGCCTCAACTTGACGGACGAGAATTCCAGTTAGAGCCATGCTAAGTGATAAGGCCTTCGCACGAACAGAGCCTTTGATATCATCCATGACTTTGAAAGCAACATGCCATATATTATGCAAATGCTTCTCATACTTGTCGAATTCTCTACCTTGAACAAGGTCTGCGATAGCGTCACAACTAGCTTCCCTCGTCCGCCATTCCTTCCCGACTATACTAATCAGCAAATCGGCGAGAATTTCGTCGAAGTGTTCATTGATTACTGCACTTGAGTCTTTCACGAGAGAATTCCAGATGTCATTCATTGAACGCCGAACGTTCGGATTTGGATCAAATCTGTAACGGTAGAGCTTGGGATATAATTTCGGGTCCACTTCCGACGAGGAAAGAATGCTGCTCAAGCCAAATCTGCCAAAAGCTGACCTTGTTGACCAAGTTGCGGCGTTTGATGCAAGTGACATGAACTTGTAAACCAAACTCTGATCTCCGACCTCATTAGCAAGAGATATGATATCTTTATAAGATGTTACGGATTTGCCTTCTCCTGTAGGCAAGGCCCCAGGCTCAAACAGTTCCGTTTCTTCATCAACTTTAAGTTGAGTGCTTGTTCCAGTAAAGGAGGCTACCAGATCCTTGACGAGCTTCTCTTTAAGTTCCTCGTCACCCTGCTCATACACAAGACTAAGACCACGCGATGCAGTCTCCTGAACCAGCTCGTCTCGTGCAGAAAGAAGGCCCATGAAAGCGGCTTGGCATTCTCTTAAACGTGACTGAACCTCGTTTGCATGACCGCAGTGTTGAATTAGGGAAAACAGCCAAATGCCAGATGCCTTTTTGAGTGAAGGCTTTGTTGTCTTGCAATCTTTTAACAGTTTTCCCAACATAGACTCCAGAATACTCGACCGCTTCGCTCGTCCTTTGTAGGGGAAATCGACATCTAGACTTAATAAAAGCGCCTCTGACTCCCAACAAGCACTTACGCAACTCAAAGCTTCTCCAACAGTGAAGTGTATCTCCGCTTGCTTGAGCTCAAAAAGCTCGTATAAACTTGTAGTAATGAGAGTGAGTTGCTCATCTGCCTTAGTATCTAGATTAACATCAAAGATTACTGAAATTCTCCCCAGAGCGCTAATTGCCTTTTCGTTGCCTTTCTTAGCCTCCGCTGTCAGCAGCTTAATGATTTCATCCGCCTTCAATGAGGATTTCTCGATCAACGTGGGTGTTAGAGCACCTGAAGCACTTATTTGGCCGACAGCGTTGAATATGGCTTCCTTAACAGAAGCATCTTTTGCCCCAGCTAATATGTTTAGTAGAGCAAGAATGGCCTCTTCCGTAACGTTATGTTCTTTCAATTCGGTACGCCCGTAGAATGAGACATGGCTCAAGATGTTCCCAAGAGCATATAATGATCCGTGGACTTTATTTGCCTCTGAGCCGACTGCAGTCGACCATAATTTTATATTGTTTAAAAGACTTTGGACCAATCTGAGAACGGATTGAGAGCTGGTTTCCGGATGTGCAGCAAGAATACCGAAAGCTTGGGCTGCAAGTATCCTTGTAGCAACATTGTTAGAGTTGATTCCTTGTAAAAGTTCCAGAGCTCTTCCGGATATTCGACCAACAACAGATAACGGGGATATGGACAGTATTTCAACAAAGCACTTGCCACAATCTTCGAGCCCATTTCCTTCATTCCGGAGCAGACCCTCCAGTGCAGCAGTGAGATAGAGCTCGAGGGCATCTTCATCAATACTGTGTATGAAGGTCTTCATAACATTTCGAGACTTCTTGTCGGTCCGATAGAGTACATCAAGTTGTCTTTCCCAATCTGCGTCAATTGTAAGAGGTGTATCCGATTCGTTGAGAGCAGCCATCAATAGAACTCTCCGACAATAGTCTATAGCCTGTGGGAAAGCATTGATTCTCGACCCTGAAAAATTGCCAAAGACGGACACGCTATCAACTTCCATGTCGCTCTTCATTGCATTCGATATGTAAGAATTTTCAAGCAGACTTTGTCCGGAAAAGAATACTTTGACCATATCACTCCACTGAGGCAGTGGAACATCCACGGGTGTAGTGGAGGAGTTCAAGAGGCTATACAGGTAAGGATCCTAGAGAAGTTAAGAACGTCAAAAAATGATACGAGTTGATGGAACTCACAAGTCCCTTTTTGCCCTCCTCGATTACATCACTACGTTCATCTGTACGCGCTCCCAAAGCGAGAATATTGATCCATCGCCCTACGATATCGTTGTACTCCAGACATTGGTTTGCCCAGCGAACTGTTGCAAATCGAGCACTTCTAACAACACCTCCACCTTCCGCCAAAGTCATATACTCCAGAAGTAAAGATCTCAATGCATTCTTCAGGGTAGCATTCAATGGAATAACAAAAGCGTTCAGGAGGCTTGCCAAGGCGCCGTCGATACTGACAAAAATGGTATCTGATGAGCCTTCTTCTGTTAAAGATCTAAATAGCCACCGTACAAGTGAAAGTTCACTTTCCACGACAATTGAAGGAGTTGTCTTAGCCAAAGACCCGAGCGTTTCATAGGCCAATGCTCGTAATGATGCCGCATCAGATGATCTCTCATGGGGAACCGGCCAGCCTTGATCCTCAATGTAGCTACGTAGAAAGCCAACAAGCTGTGGTGCCACCTGACCCAAATCATCTTTCGAGCCTATCCGAGATACCCAGTTCATATAATTAAACAATGCATTTCGAAATTTCACAGTTTCCAGACCCTTGGCGGGAAGATTTGTGTTGTCATCAGGCTGAATCCCATCCTGAACCACTTTAACTACCTGTCCGGGAAAGGTTGTGGACACTGCAGATTTGGTCAACAAAACCAATAGCCTTGTCTTCAGTGCTGGCTTAAGGGTAAAGTAAATGTTCAACAGATCACCAACCATCATGGAATCTTCAAGAGACATGGTGGAGCGTTTTAATAAGTCATCACCAACGCTCGATATACGAGTATTTGAGTCCCCAGAAGCAAACAATGCAGCTAAGAACCGTTCTTCATCTGTAAAAGCTCCACTTGCAAGGAAAGCAAGTATAACTATCTTAGTTTGGGTCAGGTTCAAACCTTCATCCGTAGTAGGGTCCCAGGTCTCTAGTTTCCCGCTGAGAGTTAGGAACTCGTATTCATTTACGGTTAGACCTGGACAGGTAATGCCTGGGGCCGTAGAACGAATTACGTTCAGGAGCAATAGCTTCGCAAACCATGAAGCAACGAACTTCGCATCTTCGACATGCTCATCAAGGCCAAGTTGGGTCCTCAACTCGGTGTCTTCTTTGCTTCCCCTTAGTGGTATACGAAGCTGTGGCAAAAGACGAATAAATAGGTTGAACCTAATAATTGTGAGAACTGCACATACTCGAACCAAATCCATATATAACTACTTGAGGCAGCTACTTACAAGGTCGCACATGTAGGTTTGCCAGCATCTTTAGCTAATCCATGTAATAACATAGGGAGAAGATCCATTTGTTCCTAAACTTTATTAGCTCAACCTTACCATCTATAACACTGTGCCAAACTATGCAAGTCAAGAAGTTGTGACATATCAACGTTATTTTTAATTAGGAGAGACTGGAAATAAAGATCCTACTTTTGAGCTCAATTTCCCAACACTTTGCTGTATAAACATTAGATCGAAATGTCTGATCATAGATGAACTTGGGTTCTCTTTATATTGTTTCAAAAGAGCGGCGACAGGCAAAACGATTCCTCTGTAATCATGTCAGCGTCCGAGCATCGCACTTTTTTGAATGGGAAGAAGTACTGATTTCCAGCCAGGCGAATTTTAATGTGTTGACATGTTGATACCACCTGTACCGCGATTAGTGCTCCATGTATGCTACACGATGGTGAATGGTACCTTATTACGGACACTCTGGTGGTCACTGGCCAGCTTCAGAAGTAATGGAGGCAAGTATGGCTTCAATATAGACTCTAGCTTATCGTCCTTAGCAAGAGCTATTTTCATCTCAACCTTCTCAACCAACTGAAGCTCACGGGCTTCGTTGGACCCAGGTGCGGACATTGTGACGGTTGTTGATGAATGCAAATAACAGTGTCATAACGTTTAAATAAAGGCTTGAAATGCTAAGTGCAAAAAAGCAACTCTATTGAATGGAAGAAGAAAGTCCTATTTAAAATCTTGCATAATGAATCACGATTCGTATGCGTTTCTTGCCTTGCGCTACGTTGTTGCCGCTTGCTTCGAGAAAGTTGCCAGCTTACATAATCACTAACGTGATGCACCAGATGCACCCCTGATGCTGACATCCACCTTTTCATCCCCAGCCAAGCAGCCCAGTCGGTAATCCTTCATCCTCACTGTGACTATACAGAAAGTAACTGCGCCAAAATACCTTCAGATCATAGTGAACTCGTCATTAAGTAAGAGGATGATTAGTAGAGCTTATATTGGAAGTTTCATTCCGGAATTGTGCCATCGTTACATTGCTAGGTCAAAACATACCAATAAGCCAAAGCAAAAAAGAGCTGGGGAGCTACTGCTATATCATGTGCCTACACATCATACATACCAAAGGATTACAGTGTTATTGGTACTTTGTTCCCTCTTTTCCTCTTTGGGCTATTTCAAAATGCAAACCCTTTTTTTTAGCAGCCTTGCATCTCAGCCTTGACGCGGGGGGGTGGGCACGGTGGAGGGAGGGGAGGCAACATTACAATATACATGATCCAGCACGTCTTAGAGCAGCTCTATCAACTTCATCCAACAAATAATTTGTGCAATTTTTCCATACACAGGATTTCCTGGTACAAATAACTTCAACTTACTTATCTCAGGCTCCCGCAGTTCTTGGTCGAGCCGCCGAGGTGCATATATAATCTGTCTCTGATTTTGCTCCCCACATGATTGCTCTCTTTCAACGTCACCCTCGTAGCCTTCGTCTGAAAATCGCACCCAACCACAAATCTCTATAAACACAGAAAAACACCAACTCTGAAACTCTGAAACTTCAACAGGTTACTCGTCATGGAAGCTGCTGTCGATACCTTTACAGCCTTTACTAGCGCGACTCCAGAGGTGGCAAGAAGATATCTGGGGATGACAGAGGGTAACGCAGAACAGGCAATCCAGTTGTTTTTTGACTCTCCGGATCTAGCGTCTGGGTTAGCTGAACCCATTACAAATTCAAATCCTCCTCCTATTCCTTCGTCATCACATCCCGCACATGGCAGCAACAGTCGGCAAGATGCTAGCGGCACGATACACATTGACTCCGACGATGATGATATGCACGATAGAGGCTCTGATGATGGCTCTGCTGCTGCGGTAGCCGCAGTAGCTAGCAGAGGAACAGATTACGAAGATGACGAGGCAATTGCGAGACGATTACAGGAGGAGATGTACACTGGCGGTGGCACTGGAGATTTTGAAGAGGATGAAATCAGAGCACCAATTGCTCGAACTACGGAAACACTGGTAGGAGGAGCTGATGGAGGATATAGCGGTGGCGATATAGATGAAGCAGTTTTGGAGCAGATGCGAGCACGGCAGTATTCGCGGCAAGGTAAGTCTTTAATTTCTCTTAAGTCAAGCATAGCCTTTCTAACTGGTGCGTAGGACGTGGTGGACCGCCTGGAGTTTTCAACCAAAGACCTGTAGCATCTATTTGGGACAACTCTGCAGATCCTGAAATCCACCGTCAAGGACTAGCTCGGGCAACCGGAGGGGCTTCGGAACAGTCAAGCAAGGCTGCGCGCCTCGCCGAACTATTCCGCCCACCATTCGAGCTCATGTCTCATATTCCTTGGGACATTGCTAGGGAGAAAGGCAAGGAAACTCATAAATGGCTTCTCGTCAATATACAGGATCCATCTATATTTGATTGCCAACAGTTAAACCGGGATATTTGGAAGGACGACGGTGTTCGGGAACTTGTGAAGGAACACTTCATCTTTATGCAATACTCGAAGGACGATCCAAGAGGCGCTCCATATATTCAATACTATTTCCCCTTGAAGGATAGCGACGCTGCGTATCCGCATATTGCAATTGTTGATCCCAGAACTGGTGAGCAGCTCAAGATATGGTCAGGGCGACCTACTCCGAATGCTGGCGATTTCCTCATGCAACTGGTAGAATTTCTCGATCGCTACAGCTTTGATATGGCAAAGAAAAACCCTGTTGCTAGACGGAAGGTCGAGAAGGCAAAAGCGGTGGATGTCGATAGGTTAACGGAGGAAGAAATGCTCGATCTAGCTTTGCAGAACAGTCTGGCCAATTCCACTGATCCAGTTGGACCGAAGGAAGATGATCCGGATGCGATGACCAAGAGTTTTGTGAATGAAGATAAAGGCAAGGGCAAAGAGCTGGAAGAAGAGGCCTCACCAACTGCTTCATCACCTTTTTTGCAGATTTCGTCACTCAGCCCACATAGTGAACCCACCGCTCAAGGACCAAATGTTACTCGGATTCAATTTAGACACTCGGATGGACGTATTGTACGCAAGTTCGAGGTCACCGACCCGGTCCGTCGCATGTACGAGTGGCTCAAGGCCGAACCTATTAGTGGTAAGGAAGGGATTCCTTTTGAGTTGAAGGATAGGGGCAAAGATTTGATGGAGCACCTCGACCAAACCATCGAAGAAGCGGGGTTGAAACAGAGCACGGTCATGGTTGAATACTTGGAAGACAATTAGACAGTTGGGCTCATGATGGTTTACGGTCTACGGTATGGGGTAATGAGTCTAATGACGGCGTTGCAGTTTACTTTGATGTTGAGCATACTTCCGGATCAACGCTCCCCTTCAGAGATTACGAACGTTTTGGTAGAACATGGATGGAGTTTATTACTTCAATTCGACATCGCTCATTGCATTTATAGAGAGGGTGATAGCCCGAAGCATACATAGGTAGATAGGAACCTCAACAACCTTGACCTCCTCGTATGTCACAGCCTTATGCAATGTGCTCGCTCACAGTAGTTTGAGCTTTGACTTCTTTCAGCCTTGTGAAATGACGCATTGTGATAAACATGAGATACGTATGTAAGTAAGGATGGATCCTTTGGCTTCGTTAAGTAGATCTTCCAATGATAATCTCCACCACCGATATTTCGGAGCTGAGATTTCGGAGCTAATGGTCTAGATTGAACCATACAAACCCCTGATCTCAACACTCACTATGAATACACGTACCTGAACTTGAGAATGGTTGGCTGAGAACACTACATTGAATCACAACAAACACATCATTATAATCTCAATTGAAAAATAGCCAATCTCTTTGATAGCACGATGCTTATGAATGTTACGGAAGACCTGACCAAGTTCTAATACTAAAAAGTCAATTGATTCTGATTCCAATTACTACTGTAGGCTACGCAAGAATTGGGTCCCAATCGTTGTCCTTGACCGGAATAATTTTGAAACCGCCATCGGGTTGTTCCTGCTAGGATTCGCATTCCTCCCGCAATTCCACTGCCCTGTTTCTTTTTCCATTCGTAAAAAACGTTCATTTCTCGCGTTGTCAAAACCAGCTCGTCTTGTATCATTGTTGTGTTTTAAGTACCTGGATACCCCGACATATACCCCACCATCACCCGGGTGACAGGACGCGCTTCTGCCACCTCACCTCGCGATTTAGGACTCGTATGAGGCCAGGGAATTATTGAATGTGAACATCTCCCAGAAACACACTCTTCGAGCAGCTTCGGTCCTGAATTGCAGGGGTGAAAGGGCATCTTTAAGATCAGCTTCTTGTCAAATAAGCCACAACATTAGCTTGCATCAGGAAGTTTACCACCTACCCCGACCTCTTTGCCTCAAACACTGCTTGGCATACACACACAGACAAGATGGCAAGCGGTGGAGGTATCATGAGCGGAGTGGTAGACCCGGAGACGATCTATACAAAGCAGAACTGCATTGGTATGCATAGATCCGCCCTAGAATCGAGTAACATACTAACAATATACAGGAGGGGGAAGTTTTGGGAAAGTCTACAAAGGGCAAGTCGATTACGCGATATTGTGCATATTTAGGAAAACCCATCGCTAACAATATGCCACAGGGTTGACAAGCGCACCGGCCAAGCTGTAGCTATCAAAGTGATCGATGTGGAAAACGCCGAAGACGAAGTCGAAGATATCATACAAGAAATTTCTATTCTCTCGGAACTACACTCGCCATATGTTACTCAATACCATGGATCATACCTGAAGGGATCGGACCTGTGGATTGTCATGGAGTTCTGCTCTGGTGGAAGTTGCGGAGACTTGATGAAACCAGGTCTGATTGGGGAGGAGTATATCTCCATTATAATCCGAGAATTGCTACTAGGCTTAGAGTATCTTCATGGGGACAAGAAGCTGCACAGAGATATCAAAGGTAAGGCGGTGCTGCCGACCTTTTAAAATCCTCGAGCTGACAGAAACGAAGCTGCCAATGTTTTGCTAGGGGCAAACGGTCAGGTTAAACTGGCAGATTTTGGCGTTTCGGGGCAGCTCTCTGCAACTATGACCAAAAAGAATACCTTTGTTGGCACGCCGTTCTGGATGGCACCAGAGGTTATTAAACAATCTGGATATGACCACAAAGCCGATATATGGTCTCTAGGCATAACAGCACTTGAATTGGCCAATGGCGAGCCCCCATATTCTGATATACATCCAATGAAGGTCTTGTTTCTCATACCTAAGAACCCGCCTCCGGAACTTGAAGGAAATTTTTCCAAAGCTTTCAAGGAGTTTGTTGAGTTATGTTTACAGAAAGACCCAAAGAAGCGTCCTTCATCGAGAGACCTGCTAAAACACCCGTTTGTGCGAAGAGCAAAGAAGACATCATATCTCACAGAGCTGATCGAGAGACACGAAAGATGGGCGGTCAATCACAGAGGAGATGATACTGACTCAGATGATGAACGGGAAGAAGCACCACGACCCGTCGCCGTCAACGAGGACCTTTGGGATTTTGGTACCGTTCGCCCAGTGGGTGGAAGAGGTGGTGGCAGGGGAGGACTTAACGCCATGGGAGAATCAGCTACGAACGCAAGATCATCAAGATCATCTGCGGATCTCGACGATTATGCAGAACGGCCACGAGACCAGTCTCCTACCAAAATGAAAGACTTGGCCTACATCTCTAATCTTGATACTGTAAAGGGTATGAGTTCGCAAGCAAGTACTCAGCCACCTCAATCCTCCCCACAACGAAAGCCAGCTCCGAACATGCCCATAACCTCTCCTACTAAGGTACCGCTGCCGCTTTCACCGGAGAAGACAAGAGATGCCCATTCTGAGGCGACGCCACGACCACCGCAAAGGTCTACGCATCCTCAGAATTATTCGGACTCTCCTGATTATGACAGAAGCCTGCAAGAGCAGCTTCAGCAAGATATGAGTTATATGAACATAGCCGCAGCACCATTCCAACAGGTTGGGAGGCAGCCACCTCCACCACAGCCTCAATTCCAACCGACATCATCTCATACTGACCACCAAACTCTGTCCAAGCTTGCCCCAATCAAATTACCTGAAATACCACCTTTTCGTGGAAGCCAACAGCCTTTTCAAAAAGCTCCATCCCAGAAAAGCTCTGGATTATTAAGACAACAGCCATTACCATTGTCACAACCGCTTACGCCTCAAAATGCACCCTTTGCTGCACACCAACTTGGACAGCAACCTCTACCAGCTCTGCCATCCAAATTGCGCGAGAATACTCCTTCACGAGAAAGCCTCTCATCTGACTCATCACAAGCAGCAATGCCATCCCCAGCACCAGCCAGTCCAAACGGAGAACTCGATGCCTTGAACGATGTTATCTTCCCTGCCCTTGAGGAAGCTCTCAAACGCCGACAATACCGACTTCAACAAGCCCACCGGCAGAACGGCACAACGCCAAAACAACAACGAGCCCAAGCTGCACATGAGAAAGTCAGAAAGCTTGTCTATAAGCTGGCTCATGTGTGCAAAGAGATTGATCACTGGGACAAGCAAGAGCCGGTGGGGATGGGCAAGGATGTAGATGTCTTCCTGGAGGGTCTTTTGGAGGAGATTTTGGTAAGGGTAGAGCCGGCTGATGAGTAAATGAGTAAATGAAGTAATTACGGATATATATACATGGTTGAGATAGTGTTTGGGGAAAGTTGGGAGGTTTTTTTGCTGGTTTAATGGAGTTGCGGCTGTAAGAAAAATGGTTCAATGGCCTGGGCATTATTTGAGGTATTAAATGATAGAGCATCGGCTTGTAAATACCTAAAATAGAAATATGTGCAATGATCCTTGAGAGTTGTTGGTGCAGAAGCTGATATCTACTGGGGACGCTTGTCTGTGCTTGATTTCAGTAGCAGTTACCACTGAACTGGAGAGAGAAAAGGGAGTTTCTCTCTTAAATTTCGTGCTGCGGAATTTCTTGGTTCGTAACAGTAGGCACTTTGCAAGTACTAGACCACCAAGTTGACGAGGGCTAGGAACCTCCACCTTGGAAATATGAGAGAGTCCGTTCCATCAAACAGAGGCTATTCTCCGCCAAGATCACCTGAAAGCAGGCTTGCGAGATTCACTATTCCTCTGAATGTCTCGCAACGTTTGACAACATGAGACCTCTACAAACTCGGAGAGTGATGAGGACTCCACTCGGTCACCGTTGATCGTCATGGGAGCTCAAAATCCAGAAAACTATGCCACTGTAAAACTGGGCATCTTCAACGTTGGAGCAATGTACCATCGAGCAGATATGCAGCCTATAAATACTCAAGATTTCTGATTATAAGTTACTTACAGCCTGTTTTTGTGACCTGAGAAATTTACAATCATATAGAATCACGAGGAAGGCTATCGAGGTCCCTGTATAGTGATGTTATACTTTTCCCGTAAGAGCATCGGGAGACTGGAGATTGGAGACAGGTTAAGCTACTTGGAAGTTGTATGAATTTGAGGCTACCTGCCTTTAGTGAAAATTCAATCTCATGACTACACTTTCCTTTGATAGATCAAGAGGAGCAGTATCATCATCAGAAGCAGTAATATTCAATCCGAAGGCACCAAGGCTTCTATTCACCTGGAAAAAGAGTAGGACAGCCTTAGCGAGCCTAGTTAATGCAGATTACTTCCGTACGAAGTAAACGACTAGCCATATAACTCACACATTGCCACTTTTTACACGAAAGCTACAGTGTTAACCGTCTTGATTAAAAGAGCCATAGCTCCAATCGTAAGTTCTCGGTGGATCCCTCAATAATGATCTATTACTACTTGTTAACGCTTTTCAGCCTATTCTATCTATTCAACCAAACATGGATTTCATAGACCTAGACCATGCTATTCAAGACGATGCTAAAGAATCCATCTCTTCTGCACTTCCCATCACTCAAGATTTTCGTTCTGACAGCATCATTTTGCCAGATTCCGATGACGAAGATGAGAACCAAAATTTTGTCCCTTCTAGATACCACCATGATAACTACATTATCGACGAGACTGAACAATGTTCCATTCTTATGAGAAAAGATTCATCAAAGACTAAAAGTCCGTGTGTAAGGCAAGAAGAAGAGAGAAGCTTAAGAAAATATAGCGTGGTTGGTAACGGAGCTGACCTTGAGGCGAGTGCGACGACCCTATACGAAATATTTCATGGGCAATACGATAAGAAGCAGATCAGAACAGCGCTCGAACTTGCAGATAACGATGCTGACCTAGTTTATCGAGAACTAGAACAAATTGGTCAAATGGAAGTAAAGAATAGCTTCGACGTAAAAAAAGACCATCAAGAGAGCATTGGCGAAAATCCAGAGCAGAGGACAGAGTTTCCGCATGATACCTCAGCATATGCCCGAGCAGGCTCCCCAGTAAATTGGTGCAGTGACTATTTTTGAACACCATTTGCTAATGGTGGCCCTAGGCATATACTCCAAGAAAAAGAAAAGGTTACCGTACAATGAGTGAAGAGAGCGGCGTAAGTTCTCCTGGTAAGTCAAAATAATCAGCAATAATAACAAAACTAGAATGCTGCCGACACCAAGAAACCAAAGGCCAGTTTCTCCATTCAGGAGCCCGAATATTATCACGACAATAATGATGACTACGGGATTGATAACAACACTGAGGTTGAGAAATATGGTATTGAACCAGCAGGACAATGGCTTATGTAGAAACCTCACAGACAAACTATTATTTGAGGGTTCACACTAATATTTTGGTAGGAAATATTTCCCAGGAGGATCACTCTCAACAATTCTGCTCGGAAAGAATGCAGTTATTCGTGACACAATTCCAAAGATTGCGCTCTGCAGTATCTCTCCTTTTTTCCAGGCGCATTTTGCTGCCATTTCTGCTGGGAGGAAGGCAGATGAGCCTGTCAAAATGTTTGATCTTTGTCCTGGTATTCAACTTTAACCCCATTCTTCACCCTGTGTATAATTCTTGGTTAAATGCTAATGTAGTGTAGACATGTTTGATCTTGCGATCCAGCATGCAGTCACGAGAAAGATCAACCTGGAACCTAATTGCCAACGACGACGAATTGACGATATCACTATACTTATTGACCTCGTCCATCTTTGCTTAAAGTACCAGTTCCCAGATCCATCCGAGGTCGTTGAAAAGACTCTCCATGCCAAGTTGATACAAAAACGCTCGCTGCTAAAGAACATCCATATCCGCAAAATCTACGATCTACCCAAAAACAACACTCTTAAGAAACTGGCTGCCAAAGCTGTGGTCCAGCACTTCATGAAGACAAATAAGTCAAAGCAGGATGAGGAGCCAGCTTACGAGTCAGATGACGACGAAGAGTTGAGGGAAGGTGAGGTCGTGGAGAAGTATAACCACTCGTTCCGGTATGAAAAGACTCTTCTTGGAAATCGGGACTTTGAGTACGATGTGCTTCGTGAGATGAAGCAAGTAGATAGCAGTGCGATCGTCAAGCCTGTCATTCGAGGAGGACGCATTCTGAGGAAAGAGAGGCAGGCATTCTTTGTCGACCCACTCAAGTAAGTGATATATATAAGCTTCAAGCTCTCCTGGGCGATTTTGCTTGGAAAAGATATATACTGATCAAATTGTACAGTGGTGCAGAGCAGTGGTCATCAGAATGGGCAGGACGCTCAGAATTATAACACGTTAATTTGTTACTTCGGCATGTAGGTAGCGTCTGCTAAAAGATTTATTCCTCAAAATCCGTGATGGTTTGAGGGCGGGACATTGCAGCCGAGGAGTTTATTCCTGGAAACACGCATTTTAGCAACCCGTCAATTAGAAAGGGACGATTATGTTCCATCCCGCGAGTTTGTGAATGTCTTTGACTTGCACCTCTCCCAGCGCCAATATATTCGGAGGCGTCTGAAGGTTGGCACATATACCTAGTACCATAGAAACAAATTTATCGTTTACGGGGAACCTGTAGCCAAGACTCCCATACGATCATTAAATTTTTTTTTTATCTAAGATTCGGTAAGAACCATGTGAGTAATTTGAGCAATGAGCTGGAAGGACTATATTTGACGTTATTCCTAATAACAAATCATGTTGAAATTCCATCCCTTATTTAAGCGAGGATTAGCGGCGGGTGTTCCCGTAGGACCTCGGCAAATTACGTCTCAAGTTCAAGTCTGGATCGTCACGAACAGCCTCATAACAAACTTCACCTCCATTTAAAAGTACAACACTTATTCTATTCACGAAAACAACCCATAAGCACGCGTCTCGCCAAAGTCACATACTAAATACTTCTCTCTACAGACTACAGAGCCAAGATGTCGTCCACAAGCAAAAGCAAATCCTCCTCATCACGCACACCCACCAAACGCATCCTCACTGAGCTCTCCGCCTACACCTCCTCCCGCCCAGCAACCATTCCCTCCCTCGCCCCTCTCTCCTCGTCCAACTTGCTCTCTCTCCGCGCCATTCTCGTCTCCCCTCCCCATACCCCCGGCTACTCTTCTGGCCGCTGGCTCCTCTCTATCACCATCCCGCCAACCTATCCCGTTTCCCCACCAACCATAACGTTTGTCACGAAGATCTGCCACCCGAATGTGAAATGGGAGACGGGAGAGATATGTTTGGACGTGCTTGGGGAACGGTGGACTCCGGTTCTGGGGGTGGTGGGTGCGCTGGAAAGCATTGGGCGATTATTGGGAGAACCGGGCGTGGACAGCCCGTTGAATGTTGATGTTGCGGCATTGATTAGAGGTGGCGATTGGATAGGCGCGAGGGGTTTGGTGGGCTTTTGGAGTGAAGAAGAGAGGTTTGACGGGGAATTGGAGGAGAGACGGTGACAAATGCGGAGGGAGGTATTAGCTTAATAGTAGGGTGAGAGCTTGAGCATGGAAGAGGAGCTGGGTGAAATTTGGCTACGCCTGAGCTATTGGAATTGGACGATCAAATCGAATTTAAAGCAGTCATTTGAAGTTTACAACTGCATTTGTAGACTGGGGTGGCAGTATATGTTATGGTGCGTGAGACTAGGGCGTGATTATGGCGGAACATGATGGATACGAACTCAGATATCAAGTCAAAATCTCATAGTGGTTCATGAAGAAAGATTAAAAGACGCATCGATTTCTTTTCATGCTATCACATCTCGGAGTCGTTTTCACCAGACTCCTCTCTATGGTATACACAAAGCCTCCGACTCTGAGCCACGGTCATGCTATGCCACAAAACGCCATACGCAAAAAGTACAACAAACGCCTTGTATACGTACATCGCCGCTGAAACAGTATCCAGACATGCGTTTCTATTCAGAAGAAGTGGCTGATCTGTTTTGAATATCTCACTCGTTGTAATGGTAAACCTGATGTACTGTTAGAAAGGTAACATAATAATGGGTAAGAGGCTTTCCTTGTAGTTTGGTAACCCATAAGAATCCTTTCCTAATCTCTTTGCCATCTTTGCAAAGCCTTCCGTCTCAATCAAGTGATAGAACGCAAATGGTGGGAACATAGCACCGTCGCGGTGAACGTCTGCTTTCACCATTAAAGCTGTTCCTCCCACTCCGTCCAAGTTTACCTCTTCCTTTGGATTCCCCCCTTCCGTATGCATATATGCCATCAAGGTACGATACGTTGCCATTTCTGCATATCCCTCCAATAGAATATCATCTGGTCCCATTTTGTCGCCTATTTCCTTCGCTTGGTCACTATCCTGCCAGCTATTGAAATCATACGGTCGTTCTTTTTGCGTCTTTGTCTTGGGATCCATGAATTTCTGGAAGCAATTTGGAACGATAATATCCTTATCATGCGACGCAAGATCCTGGATCAAAGTCGGGGGCGTTTCTATAACATCTGAATCTAGCCAGAGAACCCAGGATGTAGAAGGACCTAGTGTGGTAAAAAGGAGGGAATTTCGAGCTCTTGACATTGCTGATCGACGGGCCTTCTGATTCTCCATCTTGTGCCTCTCTGTTTCGCTTTGTGATGACAGAGGGGGGTCGAAATCCTGCCGCTCAATGATGATGCTCGCAAAGCGCTTATGCTCTGGTCCTGATTTCTGAGTCTTTGTGATCCGCTCCTGCAGGTCCGCCGTAGCAGCATTTCCTTCTCGATTCTTTGGAATTATGAATGCGAGTGTGATCAGCTCGTGTGGGTAGGTGAGCTTGAGAAGGTTGTCCCAGTACTCTTGGTAGAATCGCGCAAGAGGGGTCAGGATCAGGATGGTTTCCCGGTTCTTAAGAGGGTCGGCGGAGCTTGTGAGGTTGTTCATATGGTAATGTACGACCGGAGGAGGTATTCGTATACCATTGGCGGCACGTCCGTTCTGCTTTCTAAAGGGGGATGTTGGTGGTGAAAGAGGATTTGATGCAGCGCTGGCCTTTCTTGCTTCGGTTGCTCCATTGTCAGACCCAGGAGACAGTAAAAACACAAATATCACCAAGCACAATACCACGCCCACTACTATAGTGAGCGGGCTTGTGCGCTTCAGTGACCGGACTGGTCCCATGGCAGAGTTGTGCTGTTGGGTGTCCTCAACTCAATACTCTTCCTAATTGAATCTGCATGTGTGGTTGTAATCGCTCATCCAAAGGGGGCGTGGAATTTCTAGAGACAGTATTGATTTCGATTGATGAGTTTGTAATTATTCAACAGCAGGTAGGTGAGTTCGGGAAGATCTGGGTCGTTGTTATTTCGGTGGAAACCTTGATGTTTCTCTTAGCTGGAAATTAACCAGATGTTGTAGTTCAAGTTATTTTGGGTGTGGCTTCACACAGTGCTGCAGCGTCCAATCCTTTGAAAGCAACACAGCTTCTACATAGAAACATTCACTCACAACCCCGTTTATGTTTATTTCATGTTATATATCTACTACTAGCTTCACCTACTTAGAAAACAAATTGAGGGTCTTCATAAATAACACAATGAGATGGATTTATTCAGGAGCAACACCATTAATTTCCAGTAACCTGACTAAGCAAGCCAGGGCATACGTTGTACGAAGTCCACGAGGCTACTACCCCTACCTCATTTCACCACATCTCAGCCTTGGGGGTGTCCGGTCTAACTGGCTGTGTGACTGCCATCCGATTTGGCTTCTGAAATTCATAATTCTAAGTCTTTTGGTCCTGCATGTTCAGGTATTGCAGTTCTCCTGAGGAAGGGGCGTATTAAACTAGTTATTTTCACTACGTTTGAGATACAAGGCGGCTACGTACACGTTAGGATACAATATCGTTATTGGTTTGTTCCTAACAAGAGATCTATGGATACACCAGCGGATTCTCCCTCCAATTCGATCCACGGTTTTCGAGCTTCGGATGCATATACAATTTAACGGCCAGACACTTCCGGAGACGGGCGTTCTTGTGCTGAGGCAAGACGGTGGCGGGAACACCAAAAGCGTTTGCATTTGTATTCTGCACTCTGTGCTCTGTACCATCTGTGGATCTGTGCATCAAGCCCAGAGGACCAGACCAGACGAGTCATATCTTGCAAATCACGTTTCTCCGAAGCATCAACTCTCCGAGTCTGTTCGTGTGATGGAGGTAGGTCTCCAGGTTGGACTGCATGGCAAATAGAGTTTCGACGAACGCTCGTGTAATAAGATTATGCCGGTGCATGTTTTGAAACGGAGAAGAGGTTTGGTTTGGGTGAGATCTGAGGTGGGATTGGCAAGTGCATGATCGGATGTGCTTTGCCCACCAAATGACTCAACCTTAAGGGGAGAGAGGAGAAAAGGCAATTAAATCGAATCATCATATCATATCATCAAATATATCATATCAAAGCACCTGATCTAGCCTAGAACCAGCCAGACGACCGCCAGATGGTTGCCAGAGTGCGAGAGTGGTGCACACAAGATATCACCACCTCGGCCAATGAATGAGTGGGCTCTGGTTCAGTTCGGCAGGGTTACTTTTCGTATGATGAAAGTATGTATGATAGGTATACTTTGTAACCAGTGAGTAATGTGAATAGCCGATGGAATTGATGGAATTAATTGACTTGATGGAGCTGCCCATATATATGCTTGCTATAATAAGTGACAGGTGAATGAATGGCTGGACTAATCGTCGGGGAAAGACCATGAAATGAGATTGCTGGTGGGCGGAGTAATCAATGGGCTGTATGTCCTGTCTGACTGTATAGGGTATAGAGCTGGTTGACTATTCATGAGTGAGTGAATTAGTTTCAATCATAGAGGGATTGGGATTGGCTGATTGGCCCCCTTTTTACCCCAGAAATCAATAAACAGCGCTAGCCTATTCACTCATCCTAGGACTACGTTTGTAAGTAGATGGGCAAGGCAAGCTAGGCCCGCCCGTGTTTCCGGTCCGGAGGATTATCGGCTAAACCCGATTGGGATCCCGAATTGGGCGCCATATGCTTTCTCCTTCCATACTGAACTCTATTCCATTCCCATACTGAGCTCCATCTCAGTCCCGACCACCAACCTCTTTTCTGATTCAGCTCACCCTGGGCCAACGCAACCCTTTGCAGAACTTCTCCACTCTGTCACTCGCTCGATCCTCCGAAGAAGCAGATAATGGCTGGCTGGCACTTCCAAAGCTGGCTCTTTTCATAACCTCACCTATATCGCCTGGCTGTGTTAACATTTGCGTTAATGCGCGAGTCTACGCCGACTAGGTAGGTAATTTACTGCCAACAGGCCTGGAAATCTACTCAATACTCGGTCTCGCTGGGTCTCGTAACAAGCTCTTCGATAGTAGCTTGTCTCTGCAATCTGCGATTGCTTTATATTCATCTTTGCTACCCTGTTCATCGTTGAAACACACGTCGAGTGGTACTCGAGCATTGTTCCCCCACCATGGAACCCGTACCAGAAACCGAACGGATGGAGGAGTTTAAAGTCTCCCCAGTCCCAACTCTTCGACTCCAAGAATCCCCGGTCTACGACCTCCAGAGCCAGAACGAATTCCAGACCACAAAACCTCCGGTATCACGCAGATCAACAGACCCGATCATGCACTCTCCAAGATTCAACGCGTCTCCCTCCCCTTCCCTCCCATACAGACCCCGCAATACCTCACCGCTGGCAAGAGGAGCACATACACACAGCCGGTCGAAGTCTTCAACGGGTACTTTTGCCCCACCAATGTCCCGAACTCAGTCTATGCCCGGAGTGAGTTCGACTGGCCATCTGCTCATAAATACACAGCAGCGCCGTCCTTCAAGCCCCCTTGGTTCTCCTGCTCGCATTCGCACTCCAAGAAAGCCAGCTGACGATGTGTTTCCTGGATTCGCACATCGAGGTCTTGGTGGCATTAGTGAGACTGGTTTGCAATCACCGATAGACTCCAAGGTACTAGCAGAGCGAAGCAGTTCCCCAATCTTCGGATTGCAGCAATCAGCACTCTTACCACGCACCCGTCGGCCATCGTCCCCTCTTAGATACATCTCTCAACAACATCCTTCAAGTCCCTCACCTGTCACCCCATCCTCAGCAGCCTCTCCTTCATACCCCTCATCTAGGTTTGATTTTATCAACGCAACTAGCTATGGAGGCACATTTAACTTTCCAGGCTCGTTTGCGTCATCCTCCGTTCCTTCTACGCCCACCTCTGCTCGGTCTCGAAGCCCAAGTATATCTAGTTTGGAAACAATCCCAGATTCGCCAGGCGCTGAAGAGGCTGCTTTGGAGGCGGAACGTATTGCCCAACTAAAAGCTGCAGCCGACGCAGAGGACGGTGCTGAGGAAGCTAAAAAACAAGGCTTTGAGGTTTCTGGTGGCCGTGGAAGAACTCTTGGTGTTACATTTGGAGGCCGAGACAAGCGAAAACGATGGAGTGTGTGCGGGGCAGAGAGGAGAGGAGACTTAAACCTTGACACCATTTGGGAAGATTGAGGGCGAGACAGTATAGAAAGTCTCTCATGACAAATCGGGATGAAAACTGTAAGGGCAGTTGGTGGTGAATACAGGATGAACAGGCTCAGGTCAATGGTTGAATCTAGGATGAAACGCTCTTAGTGAGCAGCCGGATTGCTTGACCTTTGTTCATTGAGGATACCCACATACATTGCGTTGCCTTAATTTGTCGGTGCTAGGGGCACTGGCATATATATGAGTTCAGGGATTTTAACCTCCCTCCTTTACAGTAAGGGAGACCTTACATATGGGAACTCAACACTGTAAATTGAATGCATTATAAAGGTCCCTTTCACAGGGTAAACTATTTTATCTGGATATTGAACTCAATGTAATATTATCCTTGACTTCAAGAAGAACCCCTTTCCTCCTATATCAGATACTCAGTTTCAGAGGTAGGATTTCTCGAGAATCTATAATAGATACCCAAACTTTAAGTAAAGCTGAATCCCATCATCCCAAACAATCATCGCTCTCTATAAAGCTACAATCTTGCTATCTTTTCTCCAGGTTGTCAACAATGCATATTTTCCTAGTCACAGGAGCCTTTACTCTACTGTGCAGCGTTACATCTGCTCAGGAAACAGTCCTTAGATCACATGTATGTCCATCTTCCAGTATTCTCTCTCAATCTCAGCTCTGGCACCAAATTCCTCATATTCGCATGCTAATATTTC
>Ga0247734_1000384_pt1 | contig 39208 bp, 42 predicted proteins | sample UWRJL103311B2_FD_180933 | JGI IMG/M metagenome (GOLD analysis project Ga0247734, IMG submission 180933) | Plant litter microbial communities from Arlington Agricultural Research Station in Wisconsin, United States - UWRJ-L103-311B-2 | ecosystem: Environmental > Terrestrial > Plant litter >...
GACCAGGGACTCCTGTATCATGGAAGATCTGACAGAAAACAAGTGATCGATACAGGTTAAGATCACGTGCCATGGTATCCTTTTTTATTCTTGTCACATAGGAGGAAAATGGCCTTTTAGCTACAACATGTCACCTGTTGTTCTGATATTCAAATGATCGCTCCTTTGAATTTATAAACCTAAGTTCTGATGCTTTTCAAAAAAAAAAAAAATTATAGATTACTCAAAACGAGCATTCACTTATACTTGTCTAAAAAGGAATAGTAGCGAGCCATCTCAAAAGACTTTGATACGGGAATGAGTTTAAAGTTAGATAGCTATTATAGTTTCAACTTACTGAAATCACAACTGTGATCTCAAGCGTGCAAGTCTATCATACATCTCCTTCTCAAACAGTTGTTGGTACCGGTGAGAAGCCTGGTCGCCGAAGGGGAGCAAATTACCGGCATAGAACAACGCCAACCCAGTCTCCCGATCAATACTCCATAAGAGGTTGGGTAGTCCACCCCAATTTAGCGTTCCTTTCTTCCTTCCCGTATCCAAGTCACTTTCTATAATAATTCCTGCCAATCCCCAATTTACCCCAGTACCTACTTTATAGCTAGTGAACTTCCCTTCCCACATGTCCAATTCGTGGAACTGCTGGCAGGCTTCCTTTGCGGGTCCAGCCAACTGTGGAGTAAACATCTGTTTGACGGTCTCCGACTTCAAAAGCTTTTCGTCGTCGTTTAGAAGAGATTCCAGAATCTTAAAATATGAGACTGCATTGCCAGTGGCTCCCTGACCTCCCATCTCGTCTCCAATCGGAACTACATCATCGTACAACAGATCTTCGTACCACTCTACTGGTTTTCCGGTGTCTATTGCGAGGACCAATGCTGGATTTTCAACTCCTCCTCTCTGAGCCATTTTGACCAAATTGCTGCGAACATTCGGTTTGAGCTCTTATCTCAAAGTCAGCTTTTCCTCTCACATCAATTTGCAGGAGTTTTTAGCACATACCATAATGAAAAGTAATATTAGGCGCATCAATAGCATCCCAGATATTCTTCTGCATGTATTCCTCCAGAGTAAGACCAGAGAGCCGAGAAACAACAACACCCACCCAATCTGTGCTGGGGCCGTATGTCCAAGAGCTACCAGGCTCATATACGAGTGGCAAGTCTAGTCTTTCGGCCCGTGTAAGACCTCGAATTGGAGATGGAGATGACTGACCCTTAGAAAGACGATATTGACCAAGGATTGGTACCATAGACTCATATGCAAAGCCAGCGGTATGAGTCAGTAGCTGCCTATCTTCCTTTAGATTATGTCATTAATTTACCCAAGGATTTATCTGTGTTTACCGTAGAGTAATTTTTGTCTCGGCTGGCTTCAACATGGCAGTTCCATCATCATTAAACCCAGTAAGAATTTCCTTATTCTTCAGCTCTGTAACCACTGTAGACAAGTCTTCATCGAGAGAAATAAGACCTTGTTCAACGCATTGGAGGGCCGCGATCGAGGTCATCAACTTCGTACAAGATGCAAGTATGAAAGTAGCATCAAGATCCATCTTCTCACCGGGACGTTTTTCTCCGAATGACCCTTCATATCGAAAGGCACCTATGCTGAACATTAACTCCAAGTTCGTTTTCTGTCAAGGAACATGCCACACGGGGACAAACCAGATTTATCTGTGGCAAGGAGAACCACTCCAGGACTTTCACCAACTTCACAGGCTTTCTCGAATTTCTCTTCCATTGACGACATGATTATAATTGTTCTACTGTCCGAAATAGAAGGATAGAGGGGATGCAAGAGGATCTAACATATGGGAAGCTCGGCCTTCGGTACTTTGCTGACAAAATAATAGCGACTATCAAAGCGTCGGTGGTAAGCTGACTTGCTATTACCAATCAACACATCAAGGCATACTTACTGCTTCTACCTTGACATGCATGTTATAGCTTACGACCCCCATTTTTAAGTTTTGATGTTCTAAACTAAAGTGGTGAATAAGTTACTATGCGGAAATTTGAATAATTATCGGAGGGAATTTGGCAACTATAGCAAAGTTCAAACATTATTGTTAGTATTGTTAGTATTATTAGGTAATTTCATAATTTGTATAGGGTTAAAGACGTCAGCTGCTGGTGGTGTTGGAAATGAAAGAAACCCCGCCTCTTGTGCGCAGAACCGCGGTTACCATAAACTGAAGGTTGCTGACATTTACAAACACAAAGATCATTTTTGCATGATTCTGTATTCAGAAGCGCGGAAAGGTGACTTGGAAGATAAAATGATATACTGTCAAAATTTATAATAGTACGGGTTGTTAATTTAACCAAGACTAAGGCTGCTACTTGCATTACTTCCTTGAGATACTTTGTATTCGCCAAGAGTTAGAGTCAGCTGACTTCCTGTGACTGTGCAGTAAACTTACTTAGTTGTACACTGAGTAAGTAAGTTTCGGTTCTGTTTTACTTTCTCCACAAAGTTCATCTATATCATTGACATACACTTCTTATGAGCACGTAACGAGCTTTGAGTACTAGAAATAGTCTATCGGACCACTGTATATGGTATCTTGAATACAGCAACTACTCATTTCGAGAGAAAACCATCAAAGATGTCACTCGAGAATGGATTAGTGATGGCTGGCAAACCCTCTCCACCGCGAATTCCTATCATTGACTTCCTGAGATGGGAAGAAGGGAGCGCCCAAGAGCGATTTGAAATTGGAACTGCACTAGTAGAAGCTTGCCATGAAGTCGGGTTTGTCTGCATCATCAACCATGGTGTTAGTCAGAAGGGTATCAACGAGGCATTCGAGTGGTCACAAAGACTTTTCAATTTGTCGTTGGAGGAAAAAATGCTTGCACCTCATCCACCTGGCCCAACGGTACATCGAGGCTACTCCCACCCAGTAGGTGATATTCAAGTCCCTCATGCCGAGTTCTTGTCTTGACTGAATATTTTTGACAATATAGGGCCTTGAAAAAGTTTCACAAGTGATTAGCTCAGACAAAGAGTTAGGGAGAAAATTAAGAGAAGTTAAAGACTGCAAGGTGCGCACCCTATCGTCTCGTGATGACCACGTCCTTAACAAACGACAGGAAAGTTATGAGGTAGGAAGTGAAGCAAATAATGAGCAGCCAAATGTTTGGATTCCCGACAAAGTCCTTCCAGGATATAAGGAGTTCATGATGGAATTCTACTGGGAGTGCTCCAAAGCCTCACATAGAATTCTTGCCGCAATGGGAACTGGCCTGAGATTAGGTGACCCCGAATTCTTTCTAAAGTTTCACTCAGGTCACAACAATCAGCTTCGACTGCTTCATTACCCGCCGATACCTGCAGCAGATCTGCAGGATGGGACGAGTGCTCGAATGCCCGTTCATTCTGACTGGGGATCCATTACTTTGCTGTTTCAGGATGACTGTGGGGGACTGGAAATTGAAAGGCCAGATGCTCCTGGTCACTTTATGAAAGCTACACCCTACAAGAATGCTATGATAGTGAATGTGGGAGATCTCTTAATGCGTTGGAGTAATGGTTTGTTCCATTTTCAGAAATCCATAGACCAACTAAATTAATTTGCACAGATTACCTCAAATCAACATTGCATCGAGTTACACTCCCACCAGAAGACAATCGGTTCACCGGAATAGAACGGTTGACTAGAGCTCGGTACTCTATTCCGTATTTTGTAGCACCAGATAGCACCGCCGTGATCGAGTGTCTCACGGAGTGCACAAGTGAAACGAATCCAGCCAAATATGAGCCAGTCACGCAGAGAGAGTACAACCTGATGAGAGGAAAATTACAATATTAAGAGCAAAATAATTATGCAGTCATGGAATCTATCTTAATTAATGCAGGTTTCGTTAAAGTTAATTATGTTGTGAAATTATTCATTACATGTCAAGTAAACAAGGCTTCTTTTATTTTCATTCAAAGTGCCACCATCACAGTGGTGTAACAAATCTAAGTCCCAAGAATCAGAAATTCCGTCTTAATTATTATCTTGATTTGTTCTTAATTAAAGTATTACTCGGCTTTAAGGTGGTAAAGAACAGCAACAAATGGTGTAAGTGTTCATCAAATTTGATGTTCTGTTCTGACCTGACACTGTTCAGCAACCCCATTTTACACCCCCCAATGAATAGAGGTTCACTTATTCCTCTTTATTGTTCTTTATATTCAAGGATTGATAGATAACTATATATATTTTAATGTCTCCATGACTGAGTGTTTGTCCCCCTGAAACACACACACACATATATATATGTTGAAGCAGCAACGCTAGATCAGTCTTAGAACAGGAATGTCTTGAATAAAGAACAAAGATTACTTTCGATATAAAATCGTGCTTTCATTGCCCCTTGAGATCTTGACTACCTACCCTCAAATTACAATACTCACAATGAGAACTCGAGAAGGTGCCAAAAGCCAACTTCGTTTACCGAAAGGGTGGTCACACGCGCTTGAGGAGACGAAGACAGAGGAAGAAACTTTCAAAGAGTACGCAAATATAGGAGTGGAACGTGCTTCGGATTCTAGTTCAGCTATAGCAGCGAACCCTCTGCCAAAACCTTCCAAAGTAAATGCTTCATTATACGCAAACCAAGGCCGCAATTGGTCGTATGAAACCAACTATAAGAATACTCTTGCAGAGGATTATGAAGAGTTAGCAAAAGCAGGCGAGGAGGGAACTCGTACCACACGATCTGGCCTCATTATAGAGCAGAGTTGTATACCAAAGACACCAAATGCTGAACATCTCGAAACTTCCAGTGGGACCCTTCCTTCTAAGACAGCCCTGGAAAACAAAGGCTCAGCTACCAATAAGGGTATGACAATCAAGGAATTGAATAACGCATTTGATCACAAGGAAGATCTTCAAATGCCTCGCACCGTACCTCGGCGTCGAGCCAACACCGTTACTCCACGATCTAGTAGACCTCTAGGACTAAATTCGAATGCCCGTATTACGAAGCGTAGTTTGACCTCTAGTACTACTAATGCTCCTAAATTAGAGACTTCTGGTACACAAAGACAATCGTTGCATACAGATCGGCGGTTTATTAACATCAATCATCACATGGTGGCACGTTCAAGGTCTACTTCCGAAGCAGACGACAATTCAAGCAGCTGGGATATGAAAACCAAGAAACCTCGCCAAGGTTTTCCTACTGCAATTCTCACCATTCCCAAGTCCACAATAGACCCTAGTGGTTTCGAAGGAAATATTACTGGGAGTATATCTACTTCTGAGGAAGAACATGAAAGACTTGGACTGGAACCAGAGGCAGATGACAACTCTTTAGAACTAATCAGCTTGTCTAGACGTCCAAAACCTAAGACGCTCTCACACAGTACCTTCCTCCACTCAAAGCCTTCTCATCTACTTGTAGAGGAGTATCACCAAAAGGAAGGTGATTTAATCGACAATGGGAGAAGAGCGACCGGTCATATAACAGTCTCGATGATTGCTGCCGATACCGGATCTCATATACCAAACACCTCTTATGATTATGATTCTACAAGTAATGTCGCGTACGAAGTCCAGACAGGCGGCCCTGTCGTCGCTCGTGAGCGAATGCCGATGGTCGTAGTTCAGCATCAGAACTGGTGCAATAAGTTTGCCAACAGAGACGTTAAACTTTGCATCATCGACGGCAATAATGGCAATGTCTACACAAACTTGCATCGATCTCGGGATTTGCCCATTGCATTCTTTGTTCAGAACAATACTGGTGAGGAGGATCTCAATTTCTATTCCTCGGTCAAGATGCTTGATACGATTGCTAAACAGGACAGAACAAGCCTCACAAGCGTTAATTTCGAATTCTACCATGCTCTGTGGTATGATACAGACAGGCATGGAAACGAGTATGAAGCTTGGTTAAAGCAACTTGGTGAACTCCACGACCTGACTGAAGTGCGGCAAGTGGAGTTCAAGCGTGCCGAATGGGGTGAGTATATAGGTGACGAACATATGCAGGAAAAGACGAAGGACTTTCTCTTTAAGCTCCTAGCCTATTTTCCGGGTATGAAAGAACTCACTATGAGTGATTATGATCCTATCACGGTGAAGAAGATCGCATCGGACGAACTCCTCTCCGATTACGACATGACGATAAAGAGCGCCTCGATCTCAAACCGCGGATTGAATGACGAGGAAGCCTATAGGCAATGTCAGAAGGAACTCACTGAGTTGTTAGTGAAGAACAAGGGCATTTTTGCTGGTGGAGTCGTGCCTCGCCTTGAAGTTGTCAACAATTATACCGCGCTGAGAGGTCTAAACCAGCTAAAGGAGGCCGGCCACGCACCGTCATTCTCTCGGTATCAACAAGACTCACAACAGTAACTTTTTGATAGAGAGCTTCTCAACGCCATGTCACACAACATTATCTATAAACTTGATAAAAATATTAACTATAATCCTTTATCCACCGGCTGAAAATAATACTGTGAGACTGGGAAGGGCCAAATTGTATGTTTTGAGAGAGTCTTTCAGCGTGAAAATGCTTGGATCATGAGATATCTAGTTTCTTGAAAGGCCGCTCAGGGAGGCTCCAAAAAAAGGAAAACGTAGCTGGGGATTTACAGAACTTTCACTCGACCTAATCCTAGGGAGAGGTATGTGGATTATTTTGGTGTACTGATAAATTCAACAAGATTCTTCAACTAAAGCACCCGTTTCATTATCACATTGCATCAAGAAATCAAAGACTAACTTATATTATTGATCACCTCAATCACGCCACCGATCCCCGGATTGTTCCCCTTGTTTAATCGCGACTATTAAAGTCTTTTTAAAATTCGGAGTACTTGAGAAAAGGTCCTATTATGAAATAATATGGCTCTAAATTTTAAAAATACCCAGAGAGAAAAAGAATACTTCGGTGCCGCTCTTCAAAATGCCAGGTTCTGCGGAAGATACCGGTTCCGTAGAGATCACCGTTTTACGACAAGTTAGGAGCCTCACGAAAGACCAACAGCGGGCCTTCTTACGCTCCAGAATAGCAAGGGACGCAAATACAACCCCGTCCTGGGCATTGTCATAACGAATATGTTGCCGCTTGGCGGTAGCAATCACGGCAGACTGTTCCTCGAAGCGTCACGCATCAACCACTCGTGCCAACCCAACGCGCAGCATGCATGGAACAACGACCTCGGCCATCTGACCATACACGCCTTGCGCGATATCGAGGCTGATCGTGAGATCACTATCTCGTATATAAGCGGCGTCTCACCGGGCTTCGTGGAGCGCCAGCGCCACCTGATGAATGCGTTCTCCTTTACCTGTGTCTGCGAGCTCTGCTCCCTCCCGCTGCTTGCACGCGCTGGTAGCGATTATAGGCTAGATCAGATCACAACCCAACGACGATCACCTTCAAGCATTTTGCTCAGCAGCCTGTGGACTACCCCCTGTACGGTAAGACTTTCAGTTGTTGGGAGGATAGCTGGGAGGCTCCTCGAGGGTTATTCGGAGAGGAACTTGAGAACTGGCTCTGGAATACGGATGGATGGTCGAGATTCAGTTCCTCTTGATAAGTGTGATACGCTCTCTGGCTCTATACCAGATTTCCAAGCTACGCTTAACAATATTGCTCTGCATTTCTTCATATCAATTGTTTTGAAGCATCATTTATCTTTGTTATCAGGACGTGCTTTTAGGATTGAATTTTCGTGACTGATATTTCAATGTAAAGAAATATGATAGGAGCAAGACGGAGAGGTAACTTTATATGTCTTATATGAGTTTCCGATTCGTTACCAATTATCCTCAATATTCTTCTCAAAAATAGTGTTGTAGTTCTCTTGCACCATCTCACGATCACTATCATCATCACCGTAATCTCCGAGGTAGTCCAGCTCAAGTTCAATGTCAAGTTGTTCAAGCTCTCGATCTGCTAACAATTAGATACCTCTCTTGCTTACATCCAAATTACATTACTATACTTACCTCTCTTGATTTCTGATGGAGTTTTGTTCGCGACAATCGCTGACGCAGGGATGTGGTGGAGGCAGAGAAAGGCACCCTGAATGTGTTGCTCAGCAACCTCAGGAATGCCCAAGCTTAGCTTCTCCACTAAGTCTTTAAGTCTGAAGACTTGAGTTGTTTTCGCAAGTTCGACCGTATTAATAACGTAAAGAGCCCAATCTTCATCTGGGTCCTGATGTCCACGCCAAGGCTCCTTGCGGCTCCAGTCCTCGGCATGTCGTTTATCAGAGAACAGAGATATAAATGGTAGAGACTCTCGACAGCTCCATGTGAATTGTTTTCTTATGGATTGTTTGAATTCATCCAATTCATCAGAACGGAAGATTTTGGCGGTGTCCGAAGCAGCAAAGCCTTGCTGGGATAAAAAAGAGGTTCGGCTTCCAGTGTAGTGAACGCGGTAAAGCTCCTTGGGAAGATCCCTTCTGGAGCAGACGTATTCGTCCATGTTGATCAGGTCCTGTGAGTCGGTTTTATGAACGAGAATCGAAAGACTCAGAGTTGCCTGAAAACTTTATTGACCAAGGCTAAATACGCTCAAAGAAGAATTCTCGAAGTAGGAGTTCCCCGCTTAGACAGTCGGCCAGTGTGCTCTCATTAGCAAGTCACGATCTGCGAAGATGGCATTCTAATGACCTACTTATGATGGCATAGGATTGGACAGCAGATGCCAGCGTTCTTTATCAAAACCCTCTTCATTTTTAATTGGACTTCTTGTTTTCCTAGTCTTCTATCCTCTCCCATTCATTCTTCCTCCTGCTCACGCAGGTGGGTTAATAAGGTCTGATCTGCATGTTTACTCTGGGTGGATGTTCACCGTGAGTGGATGTTTATTTCGGTGGGTGTTTATCATAAGTGAGTGGTTCCGTGTACGACACTGCAGCACGACAAACTGAGCAACTTGCAGGCGACACGTATACCCTCCTTCTGTTATCATGCCATTCAGACGAGGAGTTTATAGCGAGCATGCAGCCACGCTCGAAATAAGTTTTTATAGCCACCAAATCCGAAACCCAGGGTAATACAAGCAAATAGCAATTGATGGTTGTGGGATGTTGGATATGAAGATACAGCTTTTGGTCCAATCAGTCGACTAACCAGTCCAAGGGCTCCTTCCCTTGTGACCAGACGTGACTGTCGACATGTTTGGCGTTGTGGTTTGGGGAGCCAGCTGGGGAGAAAAAGGCTACTCAATTCTCCTTTCAGTGGAGAGAGCATTTACAGTAGAAGCAATAGCGACATTTGAAAATTTCCTCTACTCACTCTTTGTGATCTCTTCCAACCGGAAGGAGCAATTCTTGTACAAAGGTTGACACGAATATTGAGAATAACATCACCATGGCCGCCACTGGGTCTTCAGTCCAGCATGTAGGCCGGTCTCACATTCCGTTTCCAACTACGCCCTATGGACAACCCCGACTTGACAATACGACGGACACTGCTGGAGCCAACGTAGTGAACCAATTTTCTCCGACTGGATTTCAGAGTCTGAGAACCGACTTTCATGGGGCATCAATTACCGCAGGAACACCGGCGCGGCCAATTCTCGGCGATGACTATATTGACTCTGGTGTCTCCGACTTGGACTCCGAGCCTCCCCGGAGCAATCGAAGATCATATTGGAAGAACATAACTGTCAAAACGGAGGCTGGAAAGGTTGTATTGTGTGTGATTGGTGACATGAGCTTCGTAGATGGCTACATGCTAGTAGGTCAAGAGCTAGGAGGATTTTTAAATCCACTAGGAGCAGTCGCTAGCGACTCGGAAGCTCGGCTGGCAGAGGAAAATACGATGAAGGAGAACATTGCCCAGCTAAGACAGGAGATAAAAGACACGAGAAGCGACAAAGAGGCGCTCCAGAAGGAAGTGACTGAGCTTAAGCAGGGCAGAGCCATTGCAGCAGCAAGTCTCCAGGAACAGAAGGATGAAAGCAAAAGGCTGAATACCAGAAGCCAAGAAGTGACGGAACAGCGGAACGAAGTAGAGAAGAAGAACAACGAGCTGCATCTTCAAGTGTCTAGTCTCAGGAACGCGAATTCGGGCCTGGCTGATAGTCTTCAAAAAGCAAATGCGGAAATAGAGAGCAGGACAAAACAACATGATGAGGAAGTCCAAGGATTGAAGGAAGAAATTGGCAAGCTACAAACAGTCGTCAGCAATTGGACTGGGGAACCTGAGCGAATCGAGAAAGAGTGCGAACACAAGGAGACCTCGCTCCAAGAGAAGGTTGCGATTCTGACAACGCAAGTTCAAACGGACAAGGCCGCACTTGAGTCAAAATGCCAGAATTACGAATGTGAGAAGACCTTGCTCCAAGAGAGGGTCAACACTTTGGAGGAGCAAATCGACCTAGTACACGGTATGCTGAACGTCATTCTCGACCAGTCAAGTCTGGACCATGACCTTCGGGACGAGGAGATTGGGAGCCTCCGTAGCGATAACGATAGGTGGAGAGCAGAAATAAAAGAACTGGAAGAGGATACCCGCGCGCTCAATGTTGTGTATGCCGACCCTGAATCTGGCCGTGGCTCCTTTCGGGCACCCTCAGAACATCGACAGAGGAGCAGCTCCTTGACACACCGAGGAAATGAAGTGCGCAGATTGCGGGCAAGGCCAAGAAAGACCTATCTAAATATGGTACGCAATAACAGTGGGGAATAGTGAGTGTCAAAGATGCTGTCGAATATCCCATAAAGAAATTACTGACTCTTATCATCAGCGGGGTCATAGGGAATGGCGAAGTCAAGTGGTTGAAAAAGAGAAAATTGTAATACTTGCGCCACTAAAGGTTCGCTGTTGAAGCCTCAAGCGTTCGTAATTACTAACGGCGCTATTGTCCTCTCCTGTTTAGCCTTCTTTTATTGGAAGATTTGCCCGTGCCTCCTGTCCGGACTGGTTGATTGAAGGGAGCACTGAGGAGTAGCGCCTGCACGCACATTTTCTTGGGATATTTTAGTGGCAGGATGGACATGTGTTGACCACGATATAATAGGATGTTTGGAGTTTTGGGGATCCAGCCAAAGTACTTGTAGGGAATTGAATGATTCGGATAGCAATCCAGATGCCAGTTGACGCAGTATCCCTGATAAGAGATCCCAGGCTGGAGACATCAAATGCGTAAGGAGGGTGAGGAGGCAAGGGAATGGCCGATTTTTTGGCTGTGCACAGAGTCACTTTTTGCGCTACCCGCAGCCATGTTTAACAGTCACAGATTCTATTACAATTTTACCGAAATTACTATAACCACACCGTGGGGGGAAAGTCTTTGATCCGCAGCTCAGAACAATAAAATACTTCCCCCACGCAGATTCAAGTATCTCTCGCAAGAGGGCGCAAAAAATGATCATGTTAGGAAAAGTGGCGTAACACGCACCATAGATATTGGGGTATATATGCAACATGCAGACATTCGACCTAGTCAAGAGGGTGAATGGAATGATACAAATATATCTCTCCCGAACTTAAACTGAACATCAATGGAAGGTATACAATCTCTCTCTGATTCATCATTTCTTCGTTCACCCGAAGTTTGATATTGAGCTAGTGTTAGATAACAAATAATACTCGTGCATATGACGTGCTGTATACAAATACTGTTGCAGTATGTTCAGCTAGTCCTTGTTGACCGTAATTTCCTCTATTAATTCATTCATTCATCGTTAAACATATATGCACCGCCAGGCCTCATCGCCTCCCGATACCTCTGCTCAATCTTCTCTCTCTCTCGTTCCTTGATCTTTTTCCGGTCCTCAACCTCTTCTTGGGTAGTTGGAAAATCAATGCGCCAAAAGCCAACAGGACTCTGTGGACGCTCATAAGCATATCTATGTCTCCCATGCTTGTTGGCCAGCTCTCTTGTCCGGGCTTGAAGCAACAGCTCTTCTCTTTCTTCCTTACCCATATTCTTCAAAGTATGGGCGTTGCCACCGAGAAATTCTTCAAGTAGGGCTTCATCGGCTTCTTCTTGTGAGGAGGTAAGCACTTCATCAGGTTCTCGCATGAGTATGGCGAGTTTTCGGAACTTTGTTCCGCAACAGTCGGGTTTGGTACAGCCCTGTAGACAGCGGCGAGCATCTTTACTACGCACTACATCTGTAAAAGCATATTCTCTGCCTTGATTGTAGTTTGGGTTGATCTTGAAGTCTGTTATATTAAGTTTGTGTAATGGGCGGGCACGAAGGGGCTCATTTGATGGGTGATCAACTTCTGCGTTGAAAGTCTCGGCTGATGTGATTGACCGTCGTTGAGCTACGGTCAGTCTGATTGGGCCAGGTGTTCTATCTGTATCTTTTGAAGATACATACTTTGGATATTTTGACTCGTTCTCCATCGGAGATCCCAAAAAGGACCTAGCGCTCACGGCTTTCACATCTGTAGACAATTTCTTGTTCGTGGCTGTTTTCTTGCCGAACAGTGATGTCTTATCTCCTTCCGTCATACACAGTCGATCTGATTCTCTCGCGATAGGCGTTTTCAGAGCCACAACCGAAGATCTCCCTTTGATTTTTTTGATTTGATGAATGGCTTCCGTTTCAGGTAGAACTCGAACAGTTGGACTTAATGTTATTTTTGGAGGAGTGGGCTTCTCCAGCAGAGTAACCAAGCGACCACCGATCTCCTTATTTGGCGCCTTGCTTGATTCGTGAATGCTTCGAACGTTCTCGCCATCTTCCATCAGATCTGCAATAGCTTGATCACTGGCGATGCGCCGTCGTTTAGGTGCCCTATCGTCTGTTGCCCTGGGAAGGATCTGTTTATTGGTGCTCAATTGCCGTAAGGCAGAGTCGTTTCGTTTGGGAGTCGTTCCTAAGTTTGAAGAACGACTTGACACAATGCCATTTCCCAAAACGCGAATGACTTGGTTGCCGGGACGGGGGTTGCTATTAGGGTTATGTGGAAATTTGGTACTCAATAGCAAAGTACTTGGAGCCTTCAGCAGAGCATGTGGCCGGTGCTTCCTTGGTGTCATTTGTTTGTTGCCGATATCATCTAGATCAATACTATCACTCTCAGGGAAAGTGTGTAGTCCCGATGGACTGCTTGATAGTATCTCCTCCACCTTGACTTTACTTTCTGCCTGCTGCTGAGTGTCGAGGATGCCGCGAGGCTTCCTTTTCTTTACTACACGAGACGAAACAACGACCGGAACTTCGGGTGAAGATGGAAGACTGGACTTGCGTGAGAGTACTGACGTAGCTTGGTCTGCAGCCATGGATGGGGAAGAGACATAATCTGGATCATCTTGAGTAGAGCTCGAGTGGTAAACTTCGATATCTACGAATTGTGTTTTGCTCACACTGGTTACACTGTTGTCATATATAGGTCGCATTGTGGGGAGATTAGGAGAGCTTGGGATGCCGTTTCCACTATTCTGGACCGGTTGTTGGGGTATTTCATACTGATTTCCGGACAGTAGATTCACTGAGGTTGTGTTGTTGGTTCCTACTTCCATCAAGTCTCCAAAACTACCGACCCTTGTGGGATCTGCTGTCCTTGAGATCCCATCAATCTCCGTAAATATGTGACCAGTCTGTATGATGTCAATGCCATTGCTACGAGGCTGGACAGAAACTTTGGGTTCCATATTCTCATCCCGCGGCGTTGTGTCGGGACTCTTCCCATGAGCAACCACTTGCATTATTGTGTCACCTGAAACATCTTGAGAATTTCCTCTTGACTTGGAGTTGTTGTTGCTGCTGGATGGCCGTACGGAGCTTGTTACCTCCATGTGATCTCCATCCAAGCCTAACTTAGATGATCCCTTCAATAACCGATTTTCCTCTTCTAACCTTTGTATTTTGCTCTTGAGCTTCGTCACTTGTTCCACCTGAACCTTTTCTTTTTGGTAGTAATCACTTGTTTTCGCCTTCTCGTCCCTTAAGTAGTTTTCCAACTTGTCCCTCGCATCCTTCATGTTCGACCAATTCTGATAGAGAGTATTGTACTTTCGTGCCAACGAACTGTACGTTGCCTTTGAAACAGACGAGGGATCGTTGGGCTCGGATAGTGCTGCTGATGAGGTTTTCTGAGCGAGTTCTACCTTAGCGGTTAGTACTGCGGTGTAAGGTTTATCATTAGCAACACAAACCCGCTGCCATTTCTTTCCCAGTCTGCTCTAAAACTTTGTTGATCTTCTCGCAACATGTTGCCCATGCTTCCTCCATCTTGGGATATCGACATCCAATGCAGAGAAGGTTGGGCGGGATGCTTGGTGGCGTTTGGAGGACATCCGGAGAGGTCAAGGTGAAGTAACGCGACTGTGAGAACGCGGTTGGCGGGGTGCCACGTGACTAGACAGACGCAACGACTTGTCGATATCTTCCATCTTACTTCTTTATAAATATAATCAACGAAGGCATTCAAAGTCACAATTAATGGAACTTGGTAGCTATGGTTTGAGATGTTAAGCAAAATATTCCTAGCCAGATGAGATAAGGTAAATATGCACTCTACACGAGATCCTCAGTGTATCATACATAGAGATCTCTTTGGGTGTATTAGTGACCACTTTCTTCACCGGATATCGTAGCTGTGCCTCTTATAGCTTGCTTGTGCAACTTAACCGTCAAATAGTATTGATTGCCAAATCATCCAGAAGCTGTATCCAGACCCTCGTCTTCTGTGCATGCAAAGATGCTGCTGCTTTGCTGTATTATACGAAATATCTCGTTGAGGCAGAGTTCTCCGTGGAGATAGCGCGGCGAACAACAAGCTTAGACTCAGACTCGTTTTAGAGATGCAGCCCATGTACGTCAAAGCTAGAGACAGCGCATAAGACAACACAAGAGAGAGACGATGAGTAGCGGCATAGATATGGTATTTTAGGCAACATCTTTGTCCACTATAACATGTAAAAGCCTTCGCCAATTAACAAGAGGAATTCTCAATATGAGGTTGCTAGAGTCTTTCCTAGATAATTTTGTTCATTTGGAAACCTATCATCATATTTGGCAATTTGGGCATCAAAATACTAGACTAACCTAAGAGCTTTGGGGCTTGTTGTCAATCCGTTCATGGTAAACCAATTAGCACACAAAGACAACATAATTTAGATAGGAACTTCTTATATCCTAGTACCTGTCTTCTTCTTTCTATCTGACGTCCTAAAGACGGTTAATCACGGGTATTACAACATGTAATTTTAGAGTGATGCCATACATTAATCGCAAGTTATAAGTTACTACTGTGGTATAAAAAACGTGGATAGTGAGTAGAGGATTCTAAGAGATGGAGGACTTTGCTACTCTTTGACCTCCCCAGATATATGCGTACAGATTCCCGCCAAAGAAAGAAAGGTATTTGAAATGGGAATAGTATTTACATCCCCATAGCCTCTCCCCTCCATCCCCCATAATAGACATCCTGGTGAACCTTTCCCTTCACCTCCCTCCTTTTTTCTGTCCTCACTCTCCTTTCCGTCTTCTTGACAACCAGCTTTGCAATCCTAGAATTGACCGCAATGTTCCTGACACCCAAGCCAATATCCTGGCCATGCATATCCCACACCAAATCCAACCCGCTCCTAACAATCATGCAAACAGAGCTGCCGCCAATTCTGAAGGTGCCGATATCTTCCCCCTTCTTGACCTTCTGTCCTTCTACAACTTGTATATCACAAGTTGACACCTCAGCCATGCCCACAAACACCAACGCTACCACCCCGATCCGAGGATTATCCGCATCGATCACGATAACTGCTCTGGTCGCTACTGCAGACGCGTATGCTTGGTTCTCGCACTGAACATTGCCCAAATTAGATTCTCCCCTCCAGGTCACTGCCGAGGACAGAGATGTTGATTTTGAATGTCGACTACCGGCGTGGAGATTCACCTCACTATTAGGTACTCCAAATCCTAATATTTGTGAAAAGTAAGTCCCGGGTATTATCTTCGCGCTCCTCACCACTCCAGCTACAGGTGCATGCCAACGATGGTAGTTGACTGCATCTAGAAATGCTTGATATATCGTACCACCGACGAACTTCTCCCCCACCTTATCATGGGCCAACATGTGATCCAGTGAATATGGCTGGGCTTTGACCCAGAACCGGTCGGAGCGTCGGACGTTTCTGTAGATGCGGTATGGCGCACATTCGCAGGGGTTGACTATAACGTTGGTGTCTAGTGGTGAAGAGATAGGACGTACGCCTGGGCGGAAGCGCCGAGTGAAGAAGTCATCCCAAGAGGAGAACCCAAAATGGGGTAAGAGGGGGTTACAAACAAACATTGATTCAAAATTCCAATGCTGAGTGCGACGGGCAGATGTAGAGATGCGAATTGCTGCCAGGGCTGGCGGCCCCAGCCAACCAGTCTGGGATTCATTGAGAACAGATGCTGATGCTGGAGAAGAGAGGTATGAAGCCCATACGTGAAGGATTTTCTTGAGTTGTTGATTTATTTTCGGGCAGAGAAACGCGGTTTGGCCAGCTGGCGTAGACATTGGCCAGTCGAGAAGAGCGTTTAATGGAAGGCCGATAAGTTCTGAATCAGCGAAGACTGGTGCATGGGCGATAATCTCATTGATGAGCTGTAACATATGTTTGTAATCGCGAATCTGGGAGCTGCCAAATGGATCCCTCGCGTAGGCATCTTGCACTGGAACCTGATCGAGCATTTCGTGGAAAAGCATATATAGCACAGCATCATCTTCTATTAAAGTCTGTAATTCCTTGAGGACTGGATGTAGTGGTTTCGGTGTGGCATCGACATGAGAAACGAGAGTTGACAGCCAGGTACGCAATATCCATGTATCTTCCGGAAGCCAGTTGCCGCAACGGGGAATGCGAAGTGACGGTGGAATAAGAGACGGGCCTGTGATGGACATTGGAGGGAGGCTTCAAGGGAGGGCGAGAACTACTCTCATGAGAGTGGCGGGCTTTTCAGGATGAGACCTGAACCTCGAGGATCGAGTGATAGACAGGCGTAGTTTGTTTACATCTAAATATCGCGATTCAAGAGAAGGTCTCGGCACGTTAAGAGAAAGGACCTTGAGTTCATAGTCTCCTGTACAGCTTTTTGTTTTATGGTAGCATCTAATCTGTTAATGTATTGATCGTGGGGAACAATTGGATACCAATGGACCTTTGGTCGCACCGAAACTTTTCGCGGACCGTATCGGTGGCACAGTTGCACCTGTACAACCATGAAGCATAGTGTCTTGAGGATGAACGCTGATATGAAGAGGTAGCAAGCCGGTAGGACTTTTATTAACACAATCGATGAACGCGAATGACGTATCATCGAAGTTGACATTACTGGAGATAATGAGAGACTCAATTCATCCTAAAGCTTAGAACTACCAAGCTTCTTCTCACTTGCATCCTTTGCCTTGGCCCACTCAATTAGCCTCTCTTTCCTCATTTCGACTCCAGTCCTCGGTGCTCTCCCATCCACATAACCCATGAAGTGGTTCGTGCTAAAACCCAACAACCTCAGCAATTTCTTGGGAACGGAATCCAGGTCCTCCCAGCCCATAGCCACAATCATGTTTTCAATTGGCCTTATCCAGGGTTGACAGTATTGGATTGTCAAACTCCGTCTCTTCTTTTTGCTGATATTGGCACCGCCCCCATGCCAAACAGTGTTGAGGAAATATATCATAGAACCAGCTGGCATGATAGCTGGGACTGTTTGATCAAGCGAGGGTTGCCTAGAATCGTCCCAAAGATGTGATCCAGGGACCAAAGTCGTGGCACCATTCTCAGCTGTGAAATCATCCAGTGCGACCATGGTTCCCTAAAACAATAATCAGCTCATAGCTAGAATATACACATTATAACTTGCATACAATGCCCATTAGTGGCCGTGGCCGAGGTAGTGCGATCAGCCCATCATCCGTATGTAATAATTGAGGTTTCTCCGCAGGCTCGATAACCACCGTATGATAACTTGTCAACAGAGGGTTCGGCTCCAGGAAATAGTCGTTGAGTTTCTCTACCGTTTCGTGAATAGGGAAGCAATCAAAAGCCCGGCTCTTATCAGTCAAGGCATAAATCCTCTTTGTATTGAAGCCCTCAAAGTGGTTTCGCCCCCCTTTCGCAGATGGGCCTGAGTTCTGCAACTCTTCAAGTCGGGCCAGCTCATCGTTTGCTGTAGAGATTTGGTGGGGTGTATAGAGATTGGGCAGGATCACGTAGCCATGCTCCAGGACGTGATCGATCAGGTGGGCCACGGAGGAGTCCTTCTTCCCTGGGAGAAAAGTCGTGCCCTGTCCAAGCTGAATGCGATTCCGAACTGCGGTCATTCGATTGTCAATAGGTGCAAACGCCTATTGCGAGATTAGCTGAAGCTAGCCAAAGAATACTTGAGATGCACCACCCACCATGATTAAGTATTAAGTACTGCAGCTGAGTCAAGTGTATTGAGAGCCGGAATAGAAGTTACTCGTAGATAGATGAGGGACACCATCTCAATTAATCGAGCCAGAATCACATCTGGTGTCTGGCGCGCTGACTGTATTAATAAGATATAGCCTATTACGTGAGACTTTGGCCTGCTCGCTTGATCCCGTAGAGTATGATATGAGGAGTGAGGAGTGAGGAGAGAGGAGGTGAAAGAGGAGAGGAGTGGAGTTGCCGGGCTCCCGGGCACGCTTGGGAGTCTGGCCTCGGTGATCGGCCCAACCATCCCTATTCGATCTTCCACTTAGCCTATCGTACCGCCCACATAACCGACGGGTGGCATCTGTCCGTACTACAGCTACCTGGCTGGGCCTTAGTTGGTATGACAGCATAAAGAAAATAACTTATTTATATTATTACGCGCTAATTATAAAGAAAGAAAGAAAAGAAGGAATAAGATTCTGGTTTATTTAATGATTATTAAGTTTAAAGGTAGAATTAGAAAAACAATACAATTAACTATTATAAGGACTTAACGTTTAACGTTCCTTTTATATAAACATTTCAAACGACACAGCCGTCTTGCTATCAAGTTGATAGGTTCTAAATAAGTATGCAAAGTTCGGATTTGAGGGAAGTGATAACGAGAGTTGGCAGCTATACCAATTGGATGGCGTTGGATCGAAGTGTAAAAGAGTATAGACGAGGGGAGCGACACACTGCCAGACAAAGGTTGAAATGATTGCTATCTTTGACCACGGATGCAAGATCAACACTCTCATGATTGGAGCAGTTTTGCACTCTCCTCATCCCTCATGATTTGTGCCCACATCAATGGTGTCCGACCTTCGTTGTCCTTGCAAGTGAGATCGATTTTGCCTGTATCTAAAAGTAGTTTTACAACTTTCGTGCGCCCCCTTTCAATTTCCAGAGTAATGGGTGTCCGCTGATTGTCATCCCTAGAGTCAGGGTTCGCCCCATGTGCTAAGAGGAGTTCGAGGATATCTGTTAGTGTTCCTTCTTGGTCTGAAGTATTTTCGTTTCGATGATTGAAAGATCCTTGGAAAATTCCGTCGTCATTATCATATTCCCAGTTTATGGCCCAATGTAAAGGCGTTCTACCATGGATATCAGTTGTGTCAGGCTGCACTCTAGCCTTCGTAAGGAGCAATTTGACGACACCTAAGCGTCCACTTCCAGCAGCCTGAAATTGAGTCAGTAATCTGCCAAGCCAGTATCTACAATACAATATAACATGTCATTCTGATAGCCAAGAAACTCACCAATGATAGCGGTGTCCTATTCATATCATAAGTTTTATCTGGTACTACATCATTCTGAGCAAGAAGGAGTTCCACAACATCAGTGTGGCCCATCCAAGCAGCCCAAAAGAAAGGTGTACGATGATCGAATTGCTCTTCGTCATTAGGGTCAACATGAGCTGTTTCTAGGAGCAATTTAGCAATCCCCAGATGTCCTTTGGAAGCAGCGCGGGAGAGCGGAGTCAAGCCATTGAAAATGATAGGACGTAGGTCAATAGCATCTTGCCTGAGAAAAATTGCAACTATAGGCTGATGGCCATTTTCACAAGATAAAGCTACTGGCTCCCCAAAATTCTTGTTGGGGTTAGCCCGTCCCATTATCAAGAGTGTTTCAACAATCGCAAAGTTCCCGCGTTCTAGAGCTAACGACAGCGCTGTTCGACAATCATTCTTGGAACTCCAGTTTATATCCAAATCTTCGCAGCTCAGAAATAAGTGGACGAGGTTTTCGTGTTCGTTAGCTACAGCCAGTGTGAGTGGAGACCATGGTCATTGACGACCCCCCAGTCACTTGGGCTGTTCCCCCTTCGGCAAGCACCTTTCTAGCAAGATCCTCATCCCCGTGTCTCCCTGCCCACAAAAGTGCTGAGCTTTCAGAGTTCCACACGTTGTACTGTATGAGGAAATTCCGGAGAAGAAAATACAAACGGCGATTTGTGCGGCTCAAGGCATTTATGTTGCGCTCATGTCCGAGCTCACTTGATATCTGCAGCAGAAGTTCGTTTGAGAGGTCCAATAGTAGTGTCATATTCTGGAGTCCTTGAACAGGGCGTATTTTTTGCTTTCCTTCAACAGAAAAGTTTGCTTGAATGGATTATCTGTAGTTGTTGGAGAATTTGAAAGGGCGCTTACAGCATTTGTTGCCTCAGGCGTGGTGCAATCCCTTTACTGAGCGAATAGGCCCAACAACCAGTCATACATTGGCAATACGACAAGGCGAACACATAGTAAGGATAACCGTTCTGATATAAGATTTATTATATAGAAGGAAAATGGGGGGTTCTTTTTGCGGTTTACTGAGGTGGAAGTAGTTGTTGCTCAGGAGATCAAGCGCATTCTATTTGATCAACGAGGATTCCCATAGAGCGGTGATTTATAAGCTCGTATTTGTTTGGGATAATGAGTAATTTCCCACAGGATTTTATAGAGCGGTTGCAATATTCAATTTTTGCGATCGAAGGAGGAAGGTCGGTCAAGGCAAATGTTAGACAGAAAATATGCGCTGACACGAGATCATATTCTCTGTCGTTCAACCCTTAGATAACTAAACTGTGTTAATTCTTAATTCTGCTAACAATAACGTATTACGTGCAGTCAATACATTTGCACAAGCACAGCTCACCCCCCCACCACCCCTTTCCCAAAATAAAGGGGCCTCGCTTAACCTTGTCACATGAATGCACATCGTGTCTCCGTGTACAAATATGAACATAGTTTATTAAAACACCGTACGTGCAATATGATGGAATTGGTTATAAGCTAAAACACTAGTTATAGCGGGAGCGGGCCGAACCGTCAGCTCAAATTGGGAAGAGTGTAGGGGCTGACTGTCATGACGTCAACATAATTGAAATGATGATATCAACAAAAAGTCAATGACGGATCATAATAATTTGTTTATATTAACCAAAGGAACCTTTAAAGTGAGTTCTTATTTATTCCAATACCTCTCTAACATTAAACTTGAAAGCTTTCCATTATATGTCTTACACTACACTTCGGGCTACAAGAAACTCTTTCTTAAAACAAAGCAAACCAATTTCCCGATCAATAACCTACAGCGCAATGAGCATGGGGCAACCATCTGACACCGCGAAAGTGCAGGATAATGCATCTCCTTCCGGCTCATTCTCGTCATACAATATAAAGAATTCCTCGATAAACTCAGCGTCTGGCGTCTCGCTGTCTGAGCAACAAAAACTGTTAGTGGGCAGTGTGTTAGATGTATTTAATATCCAAGGTCTCATGCGACAAGAAACCCAAGCTAACAGGTCATTAGCTCTTCGAAGGCAATCCAACGCTCAAGCATCTCGCTCTCTGGCACCGTGATGCCACATTCTCGGACCCAATCACTGTTGCGGCGGGATACGATAGATTCGCTGCCCAATGGTATGGACTACCAGCGTTATTCAACCCCATCAAGATCCAATCACACAAGGTAATTTCAAGCGGCAATCCCATTGAGTTGGAATTGTCGAACAAATATGTCGTCAAAGGTATAAAGAAAGAGCAGGTGATGGATTCGATCGTCAAGATTTTTATTGGTAGTGATGGGAAGATTGAGAAGGTAGAGGACAAGTGGAATGGTAAATTGCCTGAGGGGGCGTTCAGTGAGGTGAGCTGATTCCATGCATGTATGTATATTGATCAATCACTGACCAAAGTTCTAGGCTTTCCGAAAATTGAATGCTGTTACCGTACCAAACTTTGTGAAGGTTCCTAAGAATGAGGAGGAAGATATGAAGCTGCAGGCGGAAAGGGAGAAATCGTCTTGAAATAGCGAAATAGTGAATCAAGTTCAGTCCTTCTGATGTCGCGGTGGGCATTGGGAGACTTAATACACAAAATATATTGTATATACACGTACTGTAACAACAGATTTCCCTTCAATTACTAGTCAGTTCTCCTTCTCAGGTCTATTCGTGGCGTTCGCAGCTGCACACTTGTAAGATTGCAGTTGTGCAATCAATGTATACCTTTAAGTGAATTTTAATGCAATTCTGGCAAGGTCTGTTATGGTTATACTATGCCATATCTCTTTCTTTCTCCTAAATATGACGTTAGTTTAATCATTATTTTGCACGCGGAGCGGGGTAACATTGTTCAAGAACTAGACCCCCGTTCACAAATATCACGGAATAATTGCATGTTGCCGGATTTACCCTGTATCAGCCTTGGCGTTAATTTTCAAGTTGTCGGTGTAAAAGCAGCCGGTATTATCTTGGCCTTGAATTCATATAAATAAATAAACTAATCATGAGTTTCCCACCATGATTTCTTTACCATTCAAGATCTGTCGCAACACCTCATAATGTTTGTTTCACGACTCCTTCCATATGTTTTGCTTGGTGCTCTAGCACAAGCGAAATATATTGTCCCCGGAGCACGATGGCGTGACACAGACGGCAATCTTGTGAATGCCCACGCCGGTGGAGTGACTATCGATAAGAATGGGACGTTTTGGTTATTTGGGGAATACAAGGTTCAAGGGCAGGTAGAGGGTGGTGGTGTGGCTGTCTACAGTTCTGATGATCTCGCGACCTGGACACATCATGGATTGGCTCTCAGTAAGTTTCAATTTACTGTTTAGGCGTCGTATTATTAAAAGCTAATGGAATTGGTTTCAAGAACCAATTGAGGGCCATCCATATATAGCGCCTAATAGGATCATCCAACGTCCAAAAGTTGTCTATAGCGAATCGCTGAGTAAATATCACGTAATAATCCCTCTCTATTGTCTTCGATTTACATCTAATCCCATAATTAGATGTGGTGGCATGCAGACAACTCAAGTTATGGCCTTCTATTACAAGGACTTGCTGTCTCAGACACCATTGGTGGTCCCTACGCTTTCGTCAATGCAACAACCCCTCTAGGAAACTGGTCTCAAGATTTCGGTATCTTTACTGACTACAAAGACGGGCGTTCCTACTCTTTGTATTCAAACGGCGACCGCAAGGAAGGAAGAGACATTTATATCACCAGTTTTAACAAGGATGTTACCGGGCTGGACAGTGTAGTTCATCGATTTGATAAGTATGATCTAGAAGCACCAACAATTATACAAACAGAAAAGAGTTATTATGCACTCATGAGCCACAAGACCGGGTACCGACCAAATAGTAAATTCTCCAGAATCCTTGACGAGAAGTTGCTAATGATAATTTAGACGTTGTTGCATTCCGTGCTGATTCATTAGCTGGTCCTTGGTCTCAACCTTTCACTGTAGCACCACTCAACACAAGAACATATAGTTCCCAGTCCGGATTCTCGTTGAGAATCAAAGGGAAGAAGAAGACAACGTATTTGTATTTAGGCGACCAGGTATAACTCTTATTTCTCCCCTGGCATCAATTTGTCTAATGCACGAACTAGTGGGACTCGAATTCGTTATGGGAAAGTCGTTATATTTGGCTGCCTATGGAAATTGACGACAATAAGAAAACGCTGGAAGTTGTTTGGAATGATGTTTATGATTTGGATGTGTAAGTTTTGTATTGTGTTATGGATTGGGGACCCTCATGTGATTGACTTTGCATATAGTAAATCTGGAGAATGGAAAGCGATTAAAGGCAAGACTTATTATGGGAAGGATGCTACAGTTAGTGGCGATGCTTTTAAACAAGAAGCCGTGAGTCCTATGAGTTATTGGCGAGAAACCGGGTCTAATTCACTGTTAATTAGAACTTTGCGAGTGGTGGCGTCATTGTTACAGGGATATTTGGGAATGATAGTAGTGTCACCTTCGATGGCATCGAGGGCACTGGTAAACCTCAATGGGTCTCTTTTTATTATCAGAGTAAGTCGAGACTTCCTTCTACGATGACTAATACTCACATAATTTGCAGACACTGATGACATGGGATTTGGTGATCAACGCAAGTACCCCCTCGTAGTCATCTATTGGAAAACTACTTACATCTTATAGCTGGTGGTAGCCCCGATCGCATCGGAGGAGCATGGCAGCTTCGCCGTATTAGCAGTGTAGTTGTTAACGGCGATACTACGAATGTGCATACGCTCTTCCAGCGAGACACAAACAAGGGAGTGCTACTCTCTACGCCACTTCAATTGACGCTTGAGAAAGGGAAGAAGAACGCAATTACTATCCGCGGACTCTATAATGGTTTCAATTATAAGGGTGCTGATATAGATCGTATTGTTGTATATCCTCCCGAGAAGTGATTTCTAGTATTAGGATTTACTTGTCAATAGAACAAAAACTTGATATCTAATTCACCTTGTTCAGCCAGCATCTATTCGAACCCCCTCGGCTATCTCCTGAAACCATGACATAAAAGCTTAATTGATTAATCTATCATATCAAGTATCTTGGTGTAGTACACCACATCAACCTCCGTTGACAGCTGCCTCAAAAATACCTCTGTTCCCTCTAGTTCATCTAATTTCCCCACCCTCCCCTTCATATATCCTCTTCTTCCATACCATCCCTTCAAAACCTCTTTACTCTCACTAATCCAAGTTCTTGGAACCACAATTTCCAGGTGCAGCTTCTTCACGCCTCGTACCATCCACATGTCCTCCACAAACTGCACCAATTCTCGTCCCAGTCCCGAGCCCCAAAGGGAGTCTTCCACAGCCAGCATTCCGAATTCTGCCTCTTTATCGGAAACAAGCGAAGTCCGAATACAACCTGCAATGCGATTGCTGAGAAATGCCCCAACGAGTTTTCCCTCGCCTACCAGGGTGGCAATCTCAGAGGTCGTTGTACGTGTCCATTGTGGTACCCAGAAGCCCTTTTCGCCTATGTTATAGGCCTTGTTGATAATCGTAGTTAGAACCTGGACATCTTCCGCTGTAAGAGTCTCGATGACGCGAAGTTCGGCCCCACTAGACACTTTGCTTGCCATAACCAAGGTGGAGAAGTTACAATCTCAAGATTTCGATTTTGAAGATCTAGTAATAAACTGAAGTAATTGTGTTGCAGAGTTTATGAGAGTAATTAACCCTCTCCCAAGCTGATTTATCGTGAGGTAAAGTGGGCGATTGGGATATTGTATGTCGATGATTACTACTCAGCGCTGCTGACAAAACCCGACTAGTATAAATTTATACTTACCTAATTTGGTAATGTTCTCGCAAAGAATGTGGATGCATATCAAACTTAAAATTAACTGCGAATTCAACGACCAAAGAATTCTTGGCTATTATTTTTTGATTTTTATCTTGATCCTTTCTCGACTTCTTCCCTCGGCCAGAATATAAGCGATAAGATCTGAAGAAATGTTCTTCAGCCATCGAATCGACATAGTCTACTGTGTGTTGCCCGTTATCACTGGATTCTGTACTTTGCTCCGCCACATTACTAGAGCATGAAAACACAGTGCCTGTCCACTATCGCAATACTCGATGGACTCACATTTATAATACCTGTACAAAATACTACCGTGAGGCAGATGAGCTCCATGAAGCATGTCCTATGCACAGTCATCTGAAGATTGGAATATTGGATTTTACAGCAAATTTTGGTAAATCATAAACGGCATATTTGGATCATCATAGAAAGAGAGTCAGAGTTCTAGAGACATTGTCGTTGTCATAGCGAACAAAGAGGGAAATTCATTTGATGCTCTTGCTTTTGATCTGAATGTTTCGCTTGAGTAGTTAAAAAAGCTAGGAGAGTCGGCGTCTAGGAAGTGGCTTAAACGAGGGCCTGGTCTTTGATGTATGTTTGACGTCTTCTACTTCTAGAACGTTCAAGTTTCGATATACAAGGTAAGCATGGTTAAAATTGTGTTTACTTTGTCGGTCCTCAAAGGTAGATGTTTTATAGGAAGAGGAATGTCTCAACGTTATCGGTGCTTATCATATGCCATATAACCACTACTTGATCAGCATTCCCGCCAGAGTTTATTGCCCGTCAACCAGTCCCATTAGACAATTTACTACCACGAAAATAATATGTACCCAACTTCTTCCCTTGCCAACAGCTACCTTGTGTACAGCTACACTGAAAACATCCACAGCCCAAACGTCTCCCATCTTCTCTACTTCATCTTCTCCACTTCCACACATACTGGAATCCGCAACCACTTCCTCTGCTGCTCCCTCTATCTACCCTCTCCTTCACGTTTCATAATAGAGGAGATATTGGAGCTCAAAATCCCACCAAATATGTACAACCATTACTTCCTTTTCATAACACGAGAAGTTACACAGACCCAAAGAGTGTGTGTTCAACGTTATTGCATCATTGCCAATGAAGATATGTCATAATATTGAGACCTACGTTCACGGCAAGGTAAGAATTGGTGGCATGCGGAATTTAGCGTGTATGGCCTCGGGGGTTTGAGTGAGGAATTACCTAATATTGGAAATCGAACAGACATAGGGCCCCCCCTCAAAATCATATCCGCAAGCGATGTATCGCTTGGACAAATCGCATCAGATATTGCATTTGCTCCACCGCATACCTCCTTTGAGTTTACGATCTTCCCAACTCAGTAACTTGGACCGAATTAAATTGCTCTATCGCCGCCTCACAATCACATTCACTTCTTCCCTCCATGTTTCAATCCTAACGCTACACCCATCCCTCCATAACCAAGAATTCAATATCAAGTCCTACCTCAAGATATGGGAAGCCAATCTCCCAGCACACAACAACATCTCATACCCCTCCCCGAATGCAGATTATAGACTCGGAACTGTGGTGGTAACACACTATCACGTCTACAGCAACGGCTTCATGCAACGCGAGCAGAAGACCGCAGTGAGCTCGGAGATCTCATTTGAACTTTGCAAGGTTCTCGTTGAGGCAGGGAGGTTTAGAATCTGGTCCGAATCGAACTGAAAAGGCTAGGGGAACGCGACCCATGCTAGAAGGGAAACAACTCTCCGGTTCGTAGCACAGAACTTGCAATAACACACACTAACAGGCATCAGGACAGCCAATCTACCCCTAAATGGAACTTTCCGCCTCGGTCCCCTCTTTCTCCCTAGGGTTATCCCAAAAATAAGCTATCCTAAGAAACATGGACAAGCCAACGAAACTGGCACTGACGATTGGGGTTCCATGAGAAGATCTGTATCTAGCTAGGATCTGTCTATGAAGACATCATGCGCTTGAAGCTTATGTTCAGGTTCATTAGGAAAGTGAAACGGAAGGTAATGTATTTAAGAGTCATCACTATAAGTAAGATGGAAATTAAATGGAGGTTGAAAATACGGGTCTTGTTGGTTGACTTTTATTCTAGGATAACCAACGTAAACATCCCAGACTTGCATGTAACAAAAATACTTGCAGCAAAAGGGGGAAATGGATATGCAACTGGTAGTCAATTCATCAAAATTTGTGCTATCAATAGATAATAGATCTGATGTCCTCGAGACCACGAGAAAATCGCGAGCCTAACCGCCCCGCTAAAATCTTCACATGTATCTTTTTCATTCCCGAAACGCCATGTTATTGCGCTGAAGCCATCATCGCTCGCAATAGGAGAGCTGAGGTATAGAAATGCAGATATTATGTCAAACCGGACCATGGGCTCATGAAACCGCCACTATTGCAAAAGTTTCAGGCCGACTAAGTGAGCTCACTGCTTTCGCTTCTTTTTCTTCGGCGCCTCGTCGTCCTCACTCCTATTACCACCTTCGCGGTCTTTCCGAGCAGCCTTCGCTTCAAGCTCATCCCAGTCCTCACCATCACTTTGTTCATCATCATCATCACTCGCATTGCTATCGAATTCGCTATCATCCTCCGAGCTTTCTTCGCTAGCGGCCATCTCGCTATCTGACATCTCGAAGGCTGACTCCTCAGATTCTTGGTCTGAGCCTTCCTCATCAGACTCTGTTGCCAGGAATGACCATCCCCCGTCAACAAAGAACTGATGGGTGTCTGCTTGCACAGTCTTCATAATCGTAGGCCAGTTCAAGTTTAGTGGACCTTCGCTGAAGGTGATATTAACCGAATCCAGCCATTCCTTAACATTCTCCAAGGATTCAACGGGAATGGTGTTGATATGATAAGGTGGGCGGTGGAAATCCTTGAAAACAAACACCATATCGAAATTCTTGAGGCCGAACTGGACACGTTCAAGGTGTGCAATCTCGATATCATCGAGGGTGATTACCATAAAAGGTGGCTCGGTTAGCTGTACTAAACAATCCGTTGATGGCTGACAGAATACGTTTGATCGGAATGGGACGCCGTTGAAGCCAAGTTCACGGAAGGGAACGTCGACGTCCACATTGTCGTTCTTGCCCGCTTCAGCTATCTTCTCAGCGAAGGCTTTGAATTGTCGATCGAGATCAGCACGGCGTCTTCTCTCCTCTTGCTCCTGCTCAAATTCCTCTTCATCACCATATCTATACTTTCGTTTCCGGTTTCCAGTCTCATCGAAGGATATATCTGTTGCTTCTCGGTAGAACTGTACGTCCTTGGTCTTCTTCTTTCCAATGAGAATGGGGTCTTTGAGATGGACGTGAATGATAACAACCAACTCGTGTTGGCAAGGCTGGAAGAACAGATGCTTCACGTTGCTGAACAGAATATCGACACGCTGTAGTTGCTGTAGTGGGGATTGATATCGCAGACCATTTTGGTGAATTTCAACCTTTCCAGGAACACGTTTACCATCCATAGCTGGCCGAACGAAGACGTTGTCCATAACAACAGGACGGCGATCTGAACGGATTAGTGACAGACTTTACAACTTCGCGAGAATACTTACTTCTAATCTCTACCAGCTTGTCTTGCTCCACTACGTCTTCCATTTCCTTTTTCTCTTGTTCACGCTTGACCGCATCCTTCTTCATATTGGCGATCTGGTTTGCAATATCCTGGAATCTTTCTCCATCATGAGATCTGAACGTAAGACTTCGAACGAAATGAGCTGAAGCATCCTCGAATGGCTGATCGTCCTTTCTACCAACACCCTGGCCAGGTGACAAGAAATTAATTCGGAGATATGAAAAATCGCCCTCATCACTTTTACTGGCATTCTTGATTGTTTGGATATGAAACGGCACTGGGCGACCCATTATGGGGAGGACGATGGTGGAATTCTTTTGATCCATAACAATGGCGAGATCACGAACTCGCGCTGGGAACTGGTTATCGCGCTTGTAAGACTCGAATCGCTTAAACTTCTTGATCGCAGTGCCACTTTGGTCTCCAGTTGCCTCGGCGAAGCGTGTCAGCCCCTCCTCCTGCTTCTTCTTTGCAAGCTCTTTTTGATGCTCTCGGCGTCTAGCTTCAGCTCCTTCATCGTTTTGTGTCGTACGCTCAGCGCGCAGCTTGGTTTTGACGATATTTTTAGACGCTACCGCACCTACTGCTGAATCCTTCTTGGCTTTCTTCGGTGTAGGAGCCTGTTCTTCATCTTCCTTGAAGAAAAACGATACACTCTCTAGATCTGCTGGAGCATCACCAGTGAACACAACTGGGTCACCTTTCTGGACACGAACGGTGTCGGAAAGCACCATCGAGTATATTTTGCTTTGCTTATCCTGTGGTGTCGGATTCTCAACGTCGTTGAAACCTGTGGTAACGCAGAACGTCATACCATCTTTCAAAACTCTCGCATTCTTTGAGTTCAAGATTAAGGTACCATCTCGAGTCTCGATTCCAATAGCAGCTCCAAGGTTCTTTACGAAGTGTTTCTCTAGCTCTGGCTTTCTGCTTCTGACAGCGGCCAAAGCTCTGGCGTAGACATCCTTCGCAATAGCTCCATCCCGAATTTCTTTTATAGCCGCGTTGTGGACTTGGACAAGAAGTTTGTATACGCTCTCCTGAGGCTTATTAGGATCGATGAGGTAGGTTCGTGCGATCAATGACGAGTATGATTTGTATCTCAGGCCGAGTGAGGAAATGATAACACCGGCGTGTAAGTTATCATCATTAACCTGAGCACTCAGCTTCAAATCGAATTTGCCGCCACTTTGTATAATAGGACCATGCGTCCAGTCCAGTTGCGAAGGATCAAAATCGGCTGCCATTTTTGTAGCTTTAGCCCCAATAGCGACAGTTTTCCAGAATTTAGTGTCATCCAGCTTGCTATCAACATTGGCTGCTAACGTGCTGTGTTTGACCTTTTTTTCTTCATCAAGAACGTTGGACATTTCTTCGACGAAGTAGGGGTTCATGAGTGCAACACAGGCCTTCGAGGCATTTCGCATGGCACGCTGGAACGTATTAGCAAAACTTGACCCCAAGCCACAATGGAGATATCATACCAACTCCTCTCCATCTTTGACGGCCAAGGCAGCCGTGGAAATAGCCGGCGCAATGTCGACTTCCTCCACATCCTTTGCTATGCTCTGGTATATCTTCTTCCATTCTTCGACGAATGGCCCCGTAGTCTCGACTTTTGGTAGAACACCAACTTTCTTCTGCCAACCCATGCACATTAGCTTTTAGGCAACAGCAAAAGTGTTGTATTGTGACTCACGCCAGAATCCTTAATGATTTTTGTGATTTGCTTGAACAGACCAGCGTTCTGATCTGCATCTTTGCCGCGTACGAGTAGTTGGAGATCAATCTTCCCACCCTTCAATGGCTCCAGATGCTTGCCTATACAGTGTTACAGCTTGCCCAACCAAAACTGATTTCCTTGAGAGCGTCCTACCTTTTTTTGCAGTTGTAACGACATAAACGGCATCCAAGGTGAATAGAAATAGTGTCGCAGGAAACTCATAACCAAGAAGCCAGAACTACCACAAAATATCAGTATCCCTGCGCCAGACTTGTAACAGTGTGTGAATTCGTACGTGGATTGCGTTGTTCTTCTGGAACATTGAGGCTTCTTCACTTTTGCCCATCAACACCATTATCGATGAGGCGCCGCCAAAGACCGCGTCGCCAGTGTGTTTGTCGGCCTTCCATGCTTTGTAGAATTGGCCCAGCCGCTCCTGGAAGAGTTCTTTGTCGATTTTGATCTCTGCCATGATGCCTGGCTATGGGATGGATGATGGCAAAGAAGAAAAGAGCTTATGGTGTTGAGGAGGAGGAGGGAGCAGACGCGAGCTTCCATCGACTTTTAGAGTGCTTTGCGCCGAAAGCGCGACTTGGAAGAATTGGCGACCGTAGTGGTTCCTCGACAGCCTTGTCACGTGGCCGGGTGCCTAATGATTTTCTAACCGAACTAGTACCCCTGCAGCCCCTTTTCTCGTTTTGAATTGGAAAAGCATCAACATCTGATGCAATCAGACCCCGTTTGAGAACACGTTTGCCGCTTCCGCAGCCAGTAGATTAATTATAGGATGATGCAGTCCTTAAATACACTGTGGTGATATTGCTCACAATACTTTTCAATTCAAGAACTACAGGTTAATTGATATAGAACTACGCAAAATTTGATGGGGAAAAAAAGTCTCACATTCTTTCAAAGCATATGCACTTACATCCGTTGATTGCGTTTTCTTGGTGTACCTTTTAATACATTGCATTTCTGTTAGTACTTAGGCAAGCGTCACATTCAAAATCTGGGAACGATATCCTCAGCCAATAATATGTCTACCGCTAGAAATTTCAACAATTCTGCAGCTGTCACTTTAACAATAGTGATGAAAACAAATTCAAAGCCGATCAAGCTCATTTGACGGAGGCTTTGAAAACTGTTAAGGTTAGATTAGTTGCCGATGCAAGACATACGGAGAACACCCAATCAATTGCCGAAAATGTCAAAGCCCAAACAGATGCTATGATATTCTTTGAGCCTCAAAGCTTCTCATTAACACGTTAATAATGCACTATGGATTTGCTTATTTGTTCAGGAGTTTTTATTGTCTCTTCTTTAGCAATGATTCAAACTTATGATTACATTCATGTATTCAATGTTATAAACAATCTCATTATATTTCCTCTACACTGTCTGTGAAGAGAAATTTGCGAAACGAAACAATGCCATTCGCTAAACTCAGATCAACCTTGTTCCTTCTTTGAGTTATGCTATGAGGTATGTTTATTGTAGAAATCGCTCAGCCCAACTTCTCTTTATTCATTTGCGGTTTTGATCTTAGGAGCTGAAAAAGCTCCACTTTAGCCCGAATGCCCAAAGATCTTGGCAAGGGGCGTAAGCGAGCTTTATCAAACCCAAAATATACTGCCATCTGGCAGTACAGTAGACTTGCTGTTGGGGGAAGACAGAGCTGGCAAATAAGCCAAAATATGCGGCTTTTCAATTTATATAACTTCGTCAATTTTAAATTTTACGCCAAAACACTTTGCATTCGGTGCGTCGTTGGTTTTGTGTAAGAGCTAGCTGCTGTACGATTTTGAGAATTTTCATTATTTTCAGTTTGCAACTCATAGATAGAAAAAGATGCTCAATGGGTGTTATAGGAGCATAGTTTCAAGAAATTGAGTACCATCATTTGAAAAAAATGAAAACATAATGGACAATATTAGTTGTTCAAACATCTTAAATGTTGATTATTGGCCTGGGGAACAGAAGAATATCGCCTTGAACAGCTGAGAGATATCCACCTGGACAGAAAATATGATTTCTGTACAACAGCATCTATCAACTATAAATTCTGAACCTCACTCCTTTAAACTGCTCCTCATCCGCATCACATCTTCGCATCACATCACATCTTCCAGCACAGACACACACCGTAAGCCAGCCAAACATCAACTTGCACTTTCACAAAACAACGATCTCCGGGCATCATCCCAGAATGGTCCGATTTCTATCCTCAATGGCCTTAGGGCCAATTGCCTTGGCGTCGATGGTCTTGCCATCAATGGCATTGCCAACTCCCACCTCGGCGACCGAACCCACCCCATCTCCAACTCCAACTAATCACGCCCAATGGCTGGCCACACCGATCTCAAAGAGCCCTCAATTCTCGGCTATGGTTGAGGCTAAGAGCCCTCCAGTGGCCCCCGGTGACGATATCCATGTTGTATATCCTTGGGACCAGTCAACACGCGAGTTACCTTGCGTGCAACTTCGACAATTCCCTCCCCTGCCCGAGGAGCGCTTCTATTCAATGGAGCAGCGTGATGGTAAGACCTGGGGTCAATTCTGCATCTTAGGACTTTCTGTTTTCACGAACTCTAGTTTTAAGATGGATGGGAAAGTTATGGTCCCAACTTTTGAGATCGACACGGCTTCCGATGAGTCTTTGCTCTGGCACTTTCCAAAGCGTAATGGGGAGATCTTTATCCATCCCGACACCTATCCAGCCTATACTGGCTGGGAAAAGGAACTGGATCTAGAGTTTCTCAAGGAACGCAAATGGAACGACAAATTCGTCGAGGAGATTCCAAAATGGTTGAAGTACCTTGGTGATAAGTGGATCTACGATGCGATTCAGAAGCAAAAGGAATCTGGCAACACCACGATATCTGCTGGGCTGTCCAAGGCAGCCGATGAACCCAGTACCGCCACTCGTCCTAAAGTGCCTGATGTTGATCTCAATATGATGCTCAACAATATGCTGAAAACTCCTGGTCAACACTGCATGGAGCTGTACCAGATCCAAAAGCCTCCGTCCCTTGAGCTTTGCGTTAGAGAACCCAAGCCGTTCTTGAACGCCAAAACCTGGGAAATCAACCGTTCTTCAAACGCCACATTGGACTGGTGCACCGCAAAGTCTCCCGAGGATGAGCAATTCTGCTTCACAAAGGCTGACTACCCATGGACGGGCTGGGTACAAACCTTCGATGAAGGTTATCGATCCTCTCAGAATTGGTTGGATGCATTTGCTAAGGATTACATCCCTAAATATATCAAGTTCATCAACGATGAGCTGCTTTGGGAAAGCTCTGTGGATACCACCGCACCTAACTCTACTTTGGCATACACTGTTGGGGGTTCCAATACTGAGGGTTCGGGAAACTACAAGCGCTATTTTGGAACATCGCGATCTTCTCGAATTGCAAAATACATCCCACTCCACTAGACTTCCTGGCATTGAGCGAAGTCCAGGTTGCAACGACTGGTTGTTTGGATCGTAAACTAAAATACTAAATTTCTTTTAAGGCTAGCGGTATAGTTTACAGATCCACAAATATATAGTCAAAGAAAAAAACAGAATGGGAAATGATACTAAATGCAAACTGATATGACCTGAGCAAAGAATGATGTGAATTTATTTGCTGTGACAAAGCTAAACACTCCAAAAATACGCAAAAATGTGATAAAAAGACTAAGCAGTAAATATGTCTTTTGAGAAGATTTCGTCCGTAACGTCTATCCCTGCGTACCGAGACGCTGTTTGTTTACAATGCTGTTAAGCAGCTTAGCGAGATTCTCGCTGCGAGAATATTTATGCGGTGCTTCAGTCTCGACTCGGGCTCAGTGAATTACCGTAGATGTTTTCCGACTGCTTCCGTTATTTCTTTCGTTCGGTCGGCACTTGAGTGATCCAACCACATTATTCAAGGACGATAGTTTCGAGCTTGAATTCCCCTTTGTCGCAAAGATCCATAGATTCACCATCCATCATGCCGTGGAAGTAAGCTTCTCCAATAAGCATGTACCGATCCTCTTCCATAACGCAAAGGACATATAAAACAGATCCGCCAAGTAGAACAAACACAGAATCGCCGCTAAGGCTACCGGCGGGTACGACACCCATCATGCCGTTATCTGTAACCACAAAGCGACGACGTGCGGTGAAGTCTTGCACACGTGCAAAAACAGGCTCTCGAGGGGTGATATTCTCAGCCCAATCAACAGCACACGCGAAGCCGCGTTGGATATCTAGAGCAGGGCAACGATTTCCTACAATAGTATGGAGAAATGCTTCGTCCATCGTCTCTCCTGTCCAGGTGTAAGCCTCTTCTTTATTGTCTGGTATTCATCTCTTTTGGATTTCCAAGTACAGGTCATCGTCGGCACTAGTCGATACCAGGGTGATGGTGCCCAGGTTTATTCCAGTTAGTTTGAGATACCGATCATTTCCTACGATATCCTCGATCCTCTCATTTGGCTTCAGTACCACACTATCTTTGCTTGCAGTATAAGGATTCGTCAATTGCCCCTTCTTTAATTTGTCTTGAAATCGATGCTCGGGGTTAGGCCGGTAGATTCGGAAAGACCAGTCGGGGACCCAAGAGGGAAGATTATCGTGTTCTAGGTGGTATGGAAAGAAGTGTCTAAATATCTCAAGGTTATTATACTTTGAGATAAACCATAGGACAACATCAGTATACACCTTGGAAGTGGAGAGAAAGTAGCTGGGCGTCAGAGAGCCCGGAGGAATATCTGATGCTAGTCCAAGAAACGCAAAAACCTTGTCCCTTGCATCGGTAGCTATACTTGTGCGGCCCCATTCGGCAAGGTTAAGAAAACCGTTATCTAGCTCACAGGTTTCTTTGTGATAAAGTACCTTGAAGACAGACCGGTGGCGAAAATACGTGACGCCTTCAGAACTTCTGATCTTGTTGTCCCGGGCAACTGTAGAGATGCAGGACTCTCGACACTTCATCCAGTCGAGATCAACCATCTACGTACCGCAAATGAAGCAAAGTTGCTTAGCGGATGCCACTTCCGGGAGAATCCAAGTTCGCTCCCACCATGGGAGGTCGTAAAACTCATTTAAACCGATCCAAAGTTCTTTGCCTTCTGAAGAATCTTGCTCCATGTAGCGATGCAACTCGGCTTTCGAGTTCCTCACCACATCATCCCAACCAAACCTCTGGCCGGATGCCCTCAAGCTATCCATTGCAGGTTGGAGGATGTGTCGCAGACCTTTAAGCTTATCCAAAGCAAACCGAAGATTAGGAGAGCAGAGCCCAAGCCACACTATGACCAGTTCTGCATGCCGATAAATGTCCGTCATTTTCGCGACTTGGCTTCCTCGCTCATCCACGTTATTCTGATTGAATACAAATAGCATCTACCCACAAATATCCCTCTTGTAAATGTGGCAGAATTCGCAAAGCAGCAGCTAAGTTAGTTGTGACTTGCACCACAACACCTTCGAGAAGAATCGGCTCAGTGATCGTCGGACCACCCCAAGCATAAGACAAGGCATTATACACTGGTTTCTCGTCCAAATTCCGATGCAACAGCGTATACTCCACCAATTCCGATGTGGAGAAGTCCTGTAAGGGAGGAGTGAGGTAAATAAGGCGGATCTCGTTCCCGACAAGTGGATCATACTCGTAAGTCTCGTTACTCATTATGATCTTACTCGCTACGAGTACTTTCCTGGTGTGTCGGCTCGCTCAACGATCTTGAGTTGTGGTGCGCTATCATTTCCCAAGTGTTATCCTGACCCTGTGAAGCTAAAGAGGTCAAGGAAGGGTGCGCGATTTTTGAGGCTACAGGATTTGGCAGCTGAAGTCGATGTGCGGCTCCGTCCAGCAATCATGAGTCCGCTGCAAGCCACATGGAGTCCGGTCGAGTTGTCAACACAAACCCCTTGACATCACAGAGGACATGAAGCAGGAAGAGACGAAGGCGAAAGTCACTTTTTAAATTATTGTCTACAGTTACACAATACTTCCTACTAAATCCTAGCTAGAATAATTAAGTTGGCAGTTCACAGCAGCGGTGAAAAACCTCAGGCTGCAACAATTATTCGGTCTAGTGCTGACTAATTGTGACTGGAAACGAAGACCACAAGTATTAACTATCACTTCTGGTATTTCACTCACGCTTTCCACTCAAATATCTTCGTGCTCTGCTTTAAATAACGAATAGCTTCGATTCCTAGCTCTATCCTCGAATGGGAATCGCTCGTTTACAAGCTAACGAGTTCAAAGCTGACCTTGATGACAGAGTCTGTAAAGGCAGCAGGGGTGCCGAAAGGAGCACGGTAGTAGCACGCTGTACTGTGATGACCTAGCCAAGTCGTTTGTGCAGTTTAGATGGTGGCCAACAGTACCTCAAACCGTACGAAGAAGAGTCTATCGTTAAGTAGCTACTTAAAATGTCTAACTTTAGATATCCTGTACGAATAAAGTTTATCCCGTCACTAGCCTATAGAGTTACCCGCTATCGACCTACTACTGAAAGGCCCCTCAAAGCTCTTAGTTATAACTGGGCAAAGACTCTAGAAAAACGCTATTCAATACTACTAGTGAAGTAGGGCAAAACCCTAACTAGAAAAGAAGTAAAAGTTATGAGCCAAGAGAGCTCAAGGAATAATTATTTTACATACGTGATTGTTGAAGTGAATTGAACTTGACTTGAATTGACTTGTTGAAGAACTAATCTAAGAAGGTCGGAGGCCCCTTACATAGCTGACGGACTCCTTCGGCTAAGTTTAGCTAAAAAGAGGAATAGTCTGAATCGAAATAGTAATAGGGCTCCTCCTCGGTGGTCGCATCTGTCCCAGGGTCAGCAGCTTCTCCTTTCTCCCACCGATCCAGTCCCGCCCTTTGCTTCGTCGTTGGTCTAAATCGCTCCTCGTACGCAACGCGGATGACTCGCTTCGTACGGTACTTAAAAGTCCCTGGATGAGATACTATGAACATCACTGCATTGAAAAGCTTCATGCTATCTTTCGTCTCGCTTCCGAACTGAGCGTACAGTATCAGATACAAGAGCTGGAAAGCTGTATCGCGTGCCAAGCCCTTGTTACCGGAAATTTGTCGTCTTTCCTCAGGGTCATAGTCCGTTTTACCCATTTTCAGATTGGCAATTACCTCGTCGATAGACAGGCCGCTTAGAACATCAATGTTGAGGAGTTCGTACGTTGCGAAGAGAGTACGGTGTTGAGAGAGGTCGGTAGGCAGAGATCGGAAGCATTGGCGGTAGCCCGATTCAACTCCTTTAAGGGCTACATCGAAGAGGTCGATCGGCTCATGGATAAACACAGTTGCTTCTGGCTGAGTAACCTTCTGGAGTTGAACAAAGGATGCCAAGTATGGCATCTTGGACAAGTGAACACTGTAATCTATGTCTCCAATTCTGATTGTAGCTTTGAGGTCATCTCCAGTGGCTCTCATCTGTAAAGTCTCCACGTTAGCGCTATGCTCGCGATTGTTTTCGAATGTCACTTACCGTGGATATGCTCTCTCGCCTTGTTTGAGCAATCTTGGGTCCTTGAAGACTGTCATTTTGGGTGTCAGTCTCCGCTCCAAGATTATGCGCATTATCCCATTTCGAATACAAGTCTTTTGGCAGTATCTCTTTTCTTTCAACCTTGCAGACCACCAGCTTATCTCCCTCTGTATTATACTTGAGGACAGCACTACCCCCACACTCCTTCACGTGATTGATGATTTTTCGAATTAGTGCTGCTAGTTTCCTCAAGTCATTCTGCTTGCGTTCTTCCCAACTCTTAATTACAGCGGCGACATCTTCAACCACTGGTCTCTGAAAAGTACCATTTTGGTGGTATGCTCGCACAAGCTTAGGAGTTTGAGATACCCAGAGCTGTGGTGCGACCTCTTGAATGTCAAGGGACTTATGTAAGACTCTTGTTTTGATCTCAAGGGTTGATTCCAGCGGCACTACCTGGCCTTCCTCTTTGATTATCAATTTAGACCCAGTAGGAATGATACTAGGAGAACTGTTGGCTGGAGATAGAGACAACGATCCCAACATGCTAGAGAGGTCATCTTGTGTGTGGCTTTTTGCTTTGGAAGAAGACGCCTTCGTACCAGTGTCAACGTATCCATCCGTTTCGTGGCGGACAATGAAATTCAGATCACTGAAGCGGTACGAGATGATTCTATAATGTCCAGTGCCGCCGCTGATCTGGGCAATAGTATACGCTTTCTCAAATTCGTGACCAAAGCCCCTGAATTCTTGTGGTCCGATATACTCCAGAGTTTTGACTTCGTTACGGCAGAATATTGCGGTATTCTGCGTTACCTCGATGTTCATGGTGAATGCTTCGAGCCCGTTTGTTGTAGAGCTAGGGTCAATGAACGAGAGGAGCTTACGGATGTTGTTTCGGTCAGTC
>Ga0247734_1000385_pt1 | contig 39150 bp, 30 predicted proteins | sample UWRJL103311B2_FD_180933 | JGI IMG/M metagenome (GOLD analysis project Ga0247734, IMG submission 180933) | Plant litter microbial communities from Arlington Agricultural Research Station in Wisconsin, United States - UWRJ-L103-311B-2 | ecosystem: Environmental > Terrestrial > Plant litter >...
GAGTTAGATTTCAATTTAGCAGATGTGGATATGTCTGACAGCACTCGAACTCTTCATGAAGGCACTGTGTCACATGGTTCCAATCCGCCAATAACAATTACCCGACCCCAACGGTCAGGTTCACGTCACAACAGTTATTCTGGGCGATCCATTGTCCGAAGTGGTAACCCAATATCTCGGAACTCTGTACAGAAACGGAAGACGACTCACGACTATGGCGAATTTTTTGATATTTTGAGCTCTGGCTGCAAAGATGGTGCTGGAGGAGGGGGAAAGCGCGGTAGGTTTGCATGAGGTACGATTTTCATTATTATTGATACCCAAGGCCATATCATTACTCGAGAACTACATTTGAGTCGTCTGGCTGCATTAGCCCAGATGGCGAGGAGCATTAGCGTGGGCGGGCAGGTAACGCATTGACGACCGACTCACGACGCATATGGGGAGCTTGTTTTGGGAGCATAGCATGTGGAGCGAGAACCGATAGGAAGTTGTGCATTATAAAGGCGTTGATATAATGGGATTGTGTACTCATCAAGAGTCGTTGGCATCGTTTAGTTAATCCTAGAACTGGCTTTGGACATGTCCCTAGTTATCTTTCCGTGTGACGACCTTTCGTATTAATAAACTCAGATCAACTATCTGGAATGAGTTTCCATGAGCAAGATTAACCTTAAGCTCCGCATATCTCTATCAGCTTAATACAGGAAAGTGATCAAAAGTTTTGTGGGACGAATTATTATATACCTCCTCATTGTGTCAAAACTCCTAACGCAATAGTCACTTATGAATAAAGACCGACAGCGTTGAAGGGAAAATAGTTCACTTCACTACTACTGGTACTGCTAGTACCACTCATAGATAATTTTATGGCCATATTGTGCCTCAAAACTCGATAGGGCGAAGCTTAAGCTACCCTGTAAGGATGGAACGACTTGTCATATCATTCCCGTGTTCCAACCGCTTTGTGATAATATGATACAAATATGCACACAAAGCAATCCGACTTGCATGAATCAGAATTCATGACCAGTTATTAGCTACGTATACATTGTTGATTCAACCGTAATTTTCCACGTGTGTCCAACCCTCAGGTGATTGTCAGCACTTTGCTTTCCCAAATATGTAGGAGTTCTGTATGCCGATTAGCTATATACCAAATCTGATGCCGCTAAGTCAAGTATCACTAATGTTGCCCAATACGCCTTTTCTTCCGCGAAGTTAACTTGACTCGATTGGTATACACCACCATGAATGATCCTACTTCTTTCCTCCAACAATTTATCGATTTACTCTTGTGTGAAGCGCTCATTTTCTCATCCCTGTTTCACAACTGAATTATCGACTCAAGGAGACTGGCTATTTCACCGGCGGCATCAACCCGTTCCTGCACGGCTTGCACTCCACGTGCAAGTCTTGGACAACATCAGTTTTGGATTTGTTTGCTAGTGTATTTCTGTTCCCTACTGAGTTCCAAAATGGTGTTGGTGGGACCCTTAAAGAGTAATTGTTGTGCTCCATTTACCAGTGCTAAATAGCTTCTGTAAAACACATTCTACCCAGGACGTAGTTCTAAGCTAAATCATTATCTTCAAGATCTCTAGATAGATGTTATAATTGTGATCTTTTATGCAGGCAAATTAGTGCTCACCTCGACTTGCCCCTGTCCTGGATCTTTTCTCCGAAGGAGGAGTTTGTGTTCCGGATTTTCCATCTAGTCCACAGTCGTTAGCAGATTCACACTGCAATGTCATTACTTCCTACGTGTTTGGAAAGTCTTAAAAGGTTATTCGTAATATCTCGGTACGAGGTAGAGTTGATAGAACTTAAACTTGATTGGGGAGCGAGGTTTGACTTGCTTTGAAGTAATAGAAGCTCTCTTGAAAATGGATCTGATTTGATTACAGTGACTTTGGGCATCTTCTATTGGAAAATCTAAGTGTGTTCTACACTGTGGTTAGCACTATGACCGTGCTAATAGGGCCCAAATATAGCTCAAGTTATTTGGCGCCTTTGAAAAGCACACATCACTCCCATGGCACATTCTAAAAAATTAATAACAATCAAAAATTTGAACTCACCATCTGAAATTGTTAATATCGATTTGCTGTGGAGTTGACGATTTGAATGGTGGATTAGTGGGTCTTGTAGAGGGCTAATAACGCGCACTAAATTTTGTAAGAAACGTTACAATATGTCATTCTTATCTGATGCTGTCAAATGCTTTTGGTGTTAAGTAATAAAATTTCAATTGCCTAGATAGCAAAATAATCGACCGCAGGTATTTGTTAAGGATGTCAAAGCAAAGCTCAATTCCTCGTCTTAATTCGGTCAAGTGAGGAACTGCTGAGTAAGGCCCAGCGCCCCAACTTGAGGATATTTATTTCCGCAGGATCTACGACTTGCAACAAAAATATCAAGAGAGTTCATATAGTCTAATGATGACTCAATAGCAAAAATCGACCAGTATGCACGGATTACTTTTTAATCCATACGTGCCTATGATACCATACTAAGGTAGCCAGCCCCTTAAATCGAAGCCGAATTAGGAAACCACACTTAGAATTTAGCGAGACCCCACTTCTCAAAACGTCGGATACATTTTTCGACATTCAGCAACAACACAAGGACCGAGTACGGAGAGCAGTTTTGTAGTCACATATATAATATCTCATATGCATCAATAGCTCTGCTTTTTTTTCTGCAGCGTCGATTCGTGCCAAGTCTTTTCAGAAATCGCCAAGAAGAACTTTTGCAATGTTGGCGTCATCGAAAGAACCAAGACGATTTGCTCCTTTGAAGGAAGGAGCTGCAAATACTTCGAGTATTCCAAGATTACAGGGAGTTGTTTTTGATGTTGATGGCACTTTATGGTCAGTACTGCATTTCTCTTAGCGCTGTACATTGAGTTTTGTCCTTAAGGCGTTCGAATTAAGTGACACCAATCCATATATGATGGAGGGATTTATGTCAAATGTTGTTTGTACCAATTTATATGTACTTTTATGCAATATTATGGCATAAGCACTGTGTTATATGCTATCAAAGAAACGAACAGAGCTGTGTCGTCATAGTTTGTCCACAGACTCTTTTGGATACCAACCCCTATATCGGTAAGAGATAATATACGCTTTGCATTTTCACGATGTTTCCCTTCAAAATCTCCGTCTACTAGTATCATGAACTTTTTCGCATTTTGTTTACCGTTGCGCTGGTCGATTCCTTCCTCTACAAGCAAAAGAAAAAGAGAACCAACATTCTATATAGCGTCTAAGCAAGGCGTGTTGATGTTCTAAGCAGAACTTTATCTGGTTTCTCTTATATTTTCCTATAATTGCACTCAAGTTGATCGCTTTAATATAGACGTTTCAGATCTATAATAGAACTCCTTTGATATTATTATTCACCTTATTACTCTAACCATTGAGATCATTGCATAGATATACATACGTTGCTCGCAATTATGCTAACCCGATGCTCAGCCTGCCTCAAAACTACATGTTCGCCGAAATGCGCAGCGCTCTCTCCATTGAAAAGCCAACCGATATTCTCGACCACATCTATACGCTACCCCCGGCCGAGCAAGAAGTTGCCTTTCAGAAAATCCGCAACATCGAGTCGGCAGCTTGCTCGTCACAAGCTCCGCAACCCGGTCTCTTATCTCTTATGGAATACCTCGACTCCAAATCCATGCGAAAGGGCATCTGTACCAGGAACTTCGACGCACCTGTAAATCATTTATTAGGCAAGTTTCTGCAGGGGCAGGTCTTTGCACCGGTCGTTACCCGGGATTTCAGGCCGCCGAAGCCAGACCCCGCCGGCATTCTACATATCGCGAAGACCTGGGGTCTGGTTAAAGAAGATGGAACTGGCGATGGTAGTCATCTGATCATGGTTGGGTAATCCGAACTCTCTTCCTCTCCTCCCACACTTGATGGAGTCTATGGCATTTTCAATTTTGAAAAGCAGCTGACACATGCTTTTGTATATCTAGGGACTCAATAGATGATATGACAGCAGGCTTCCGAGCAGGTGCAGCTACGGTCTTGTTGGTAAATGAAGTCAACGCCCACCTGGCTACGCACGAACATACTGATCTCTGCATTTCACGACTTGATGAACTGAGTGGAATCCTGGAGAATGGGTTCGTCGGCCGGCTTTCTAGGGAAGACGGTACAAACGACACAAGGGTCAGAGCAGAAGGGGTTTTGGCCAGTGGGAAGGGTGAGATTTGAGGCGATTGGAATGGAAACTTGAAGGCTCGAGAGTTGTATGTAGTACGTACAGTAGTGAGTAAAACTTTGAGCAGCCAAAATGAGAACAGCGAACTCGACGAGTGTATCAAACACAGCTTATTTCATACGCAATACATTAGGGTTTGCTCCATATAGCGAATTTGTGAGCTCTTATGATGGCGGTATAAGGTGATGTAGGTAGACATTCTAGTAGCTTCACCAGGCCGAGATCCTTACTTTGAAAAAGAGAAACCCCATCGTCTCTTGCTGCACACCGAATGAGCCTCTGGATTTGAGACATCTAAGACATTTTGAAACATTATAAATACGCAACTGGGATGATGGAGGCTGAGGTGAAGGAAAGTGCGGTCATTAGATGCTACTAGGAAATAGCCTTTTGACCATTGATATATCTATAGGTACGCCGGTTTAACGCCTTCAATTCTTTCAGCTAGCTAAATGGCAATCCCATTTATTCAGTAATCACATTATATAATGCCTCGACATTCGGAAGAGGAGAGAAACATGAATTCGGTTTGATAGCGCCTGTAGATGCTTTCCTGCTTGCTTGAGTTCCCAGAAGTGTAGATAAAAAGACTCGCGAGAGAAAGATGATGATAAATGTGAAGATGGTCTCTAATGACCAACATTTTGGTATCCAGATCCATACATACCATTCCCAAAAGTAGCTTGACGGCGACTCTCCTTTTTGATGTCTTGATCGCCATTTTCCTTACGTGGGACAGGCGGGGGTGGTAGTGGACCAGCAGGAGGTGCAGGGCGCATTGGGAGGTTGAAGCTCGAGGACCCAGCACTAGAGGAGCCACTGGGTGCTGGGTGCTCAGGTGCATTGAGGGTGGTGAGTTTCGGTACGGAGCTGGTAGTTGAGACTCTCGCGATCCCTGGATGGCGTGATGACTCTTGGCCTGTGGCACGACTGAGACTTTGGGAGCCGTTCTTGACTGTTGATCGAGGAGTATAATCGGGAGATGCCATTGCTGAGCGTACATCTCCACCACCGATGGGGATATCGCCAGAGGTGGGTGTGGGTAATGAGTAATCTTGCGGATTTGAAAGTCCAAGGGGGGAGTCCTCTGACCGGAGAAGTGCTCGGGTGGCGGGTGATAACTGAGGAGCGAGATGCGATTTACGGTTGTCTCTTTCTAACAAGCCTATAGCCCATTCTCTTAAATCAACCGGGGTACGTTTTGCTGCTTGTACGAATGGCTCTCGTTCCTACATGCCGTTAGTATTGCTAATCTCCATGACTTTCATTAAAAGCCACTTACGTAGAGTTCCTGTGGTGTTGGTCGGTCTTCTGGTCCTTTTGCCATGCACTTCTGAATCATATCCTCAAGGATTGGCGGGAAAGCCTCGCTCTTGGGCAATCTAGGCGCTGGCTCATATACAATCTGTTGTAGGAGATCTAGAATTCCAGCCGGCGCTCCATCACCATCAGACAGCTGCTCACTTGCATCGAAAGGAAATTTTCCAATCGCCAATTCCATGATAGATAAACCAAAACTCCATACATCAGATTTAACTGTATATTTGTGTCCCTGGATACGTTCCGGTGCCATATATGTCGAGGTTCCAACAAAAGTGTCTGCCACAGAGTTGACTAGCTCTCCTGACACTCCAAAGTCGCATAACTTGATATCTCCTTTAGAGTTTACCAATATGTTCGAAGGCTTGATATCTCGGTGCATGATGTGGTGCTTGGTATATAAATATGTCAGACCACCCAAAGTGGCCTCTGCGATTTTCCCTAGAACATCCACTCGTACAGGTCCGAAATGTTTCGAGATTCTGTCTAGTGCACTAAATACCATTATTAGTATACGACGGGGGTCAAGGACTAGCATGCCTCTCTTACCCAACATCCATGTATTCCATACACATGATAACATCGTTGGTGTCGCTCAGGAAAGCACCGTAGAAGTTGACGATATACTCAGAGTTACAGTCATACATGATCTGGAGTTCTCGGACAATCCGACGGCGCATTTCCTTTTTGGCCTCGACATGAATGATCTTTGGATCATGTTAGCAAACGGTCTAGCATGATCAGCCGGCGCAACTCTTACCTTTCTTGCCATGATGGTGCCCGTTGCCATATGGCGCACCTTACTGACGGTACCTCCATTGCCGGCTCCAAGATCCTTCAGAACCTCCAAGTCCTCCCTCTTCAAATCCAACTTGTATTCAATTCCAATTTCGAGTTGCGCAGTCTGTCGCTGGCTTTCGGAACCCGCATTCCCTCCTGGCATTTGCAGATCGGCATCCGAAGGCCCTTCCAGCTTCCTGGGCGCCGGCGCATTCAATGCCAAACCTTTCACATTTTTTCTTTTTAAACTTCTGGCACCGAAACCTTCCGACATATTGAATCTGGCCGGGCGGTCGCCCCACGTAGTTTGGGACCGGCGATGTGGACTCTTTGGCGGCTGTGATATGAGTGCGAAGACTGCTTTGACTCGGGAATTGGCTGCGAATGGAACGGGTGCAACGAAGAAGGGTATTTGTCTAAGTTTCTATGTCTAAATCTCCTTTTCAATAATCAGGAGAGAGGACGCTGGTGGGAGCTGTGAGTAAATATTGAGCCAACAGGATAGGCGCTAAGATGAAGAGGCGGGGTTAAATAAGCTAAGCTCATTCAGTCTGGGCCAACAGGTGCGAGCGGTAGTGGAACTGTGCATAGACACATAGAGGTATATATATATATATATTTATATGAATATGTAGGTAACTATAGAAAGAGAGAAAGAGAGACAATACACCATAAAAGGAGAAAGTAGGCAAAAAAGGGGCTGGGATGTATTGGATGTGGTGGTGAGCAGAAACGCGTTGATTGTCAATGGCCAGCCCAGTCACAGTCACAATTGGGGGGGAGGCGTCTCAACATTTGTAGTGAATAAAGTGTAGGTTCGTAGGGAGTGAGTGAGTGAGTGGATGGGATGGCCTAAGGAGCAATAAGGCCCAGCTGAGTGCTGTTTCCAACAATGCAAGTCCACGTGCAAGCAGGCATATTTTCACCCCTGAGTACAACAATGCATACAGTGCAATGCAGTGAGCCTTACAGTCGTACAGCCGAAGTGAAGCTGGCTGCAACGTACGTCTATGCACATCGTCTATAGATTGGTAGAGAGATATATACCGTTGTTGAGAATGTCAGAGTAGATGGAGGGGCTACGGTATGCATGCATATGCTCTTGAAATAGTGATTCTATCTATGTCTTTACCTTGAGCAAGCGACTTGCTCAAGATAACGTTTGTTGTCAAGTTTACATAAGAGATCTAAATTTCCTTTTACCTCGTCGTCGGATTGACCTCCTCCAATAGTGTAAGTTACGATACGAAGTCCTTTGCCTTTACATAGACATTGGGTTTTCCCACTCAAAGACCAAATGCTGAGAAGTAGTGAGAATTAGATACAAGTGGCGATGATTATTTATTTGCAAAATTTAAGAGAGCTGCAGTTTGCATACATACAAGCAACATGCTGCTAATGGGCTAGTGTATGTTACATGATTCTGTTACCTCTACACTCCTATTACAATGCAATTTTGGGCTATTCTTTTTGGATAAACAAGTCTCACTTTGCTCCTCCTTACTTCAGTGGATCTGAAACTGTTAAATCAGCTGTTTGCGAAACAACGTGTGCAGATGAGAATGTATAACTCGTGAAATGAGCGCGTTGCTTACATCCGACGGTATTATCTTCAAGATTGACGACCATCCAACACCTCTCAAAAGCCCTGTGCTAAGAACAGTAACCTCTTTAAACTCGTCATTATAATTGGGACGCAGCAAACTAACGCACTCTACCCCACAAGGACCTTTTAACTTAGCAATGTAAGCCCACGGCGAGATACTTACCTCCACTGAGGGTCAGAACTAAATCTAGTAACCGATCTCTTTTGTCGCAATTGGACCCAGGTGAATAGTCCAAAGATATCGTCTCTGCAGTCCACCATCTCTACTGAAATTGTCAGCCACATCCACTCTATCTTGATTAAAATAATGCTATCTTCTCTCTTATAATCGACTATCGACCCATCCTCGAACCGCGCTGCATTAGCCCTTATAGTATATCCGTCTTGGTCACCCTTCCCCAAATCTTTAAATCTACCGTAGTCAATCAGCGGGATCATATCGATCTCTTCGTTGCCTTCAGAACCGCCAAGAATCATCTCCCCGAACCTGCACATTTCATGGGGAAGGTCTGATGGCATGCGGAATTTGGGGTCGATGTGTGTGTCAAACTGCGTATGCTGCTGAATCCATAGTACTTTCAAGAAAGAAAAAGATTTACAGAAATTTCTGTTTGCGATGGGGGTAACCTATCAACACCGAGCATTATTACCTTAATGGTGTGAAGAGGCAGTCGAAGCAACTCAGTATTGACGTGTGAGTAGGCTAGAACATACCCCGGTACCAGGAGTGATGATTTCATTGCTTTAGGGATTTGCAGTATTTAGCAGTGTAGCTAGATTGAGAGGAGAGCACAGCTAGATCTATGAGTGTCTCTAGCTGGTTGAATCGATTTCCTATATCAAGGATTGAAATGTCACGAGAAGGAAGGCCCCCTTTCCACTGATTTCTAGGGAAAATCAGACTGGGTTACAGCCTAGAAGAAGCGGATGTAATTGTTGCTAATATTTCTATCTGTACCGAACTTGGCTACATTGGCATCGGGGTCCATTGCTTGATGCAAAAAGCCTCTCTGAAGGTTGGTTTTGATGGCCTGGCCGTACTCAACCCTTTAATCTGCGTGTATTGGAAGCTTGAAAGAGTATACTAGAGAAACAATGTTTGTCTCCATAAGGAGCGAGCTCTTCTCGACGCAGGAATAATGACCAACAAAATCTCTTAGTGTATTGGCTGATTAGGCGCCCCTTGGTGGTAGAATTGTATACCATGTGTATGCCAAGACGTGTCCATAGCCAACGACAATGCACTCAAAATATACCTTCTCTAGAGGATTGGTACTCAAAACGCGCCCTCCTTTACCTAGAAGAAATTCATTTTGTTAGAGTTTTCTTTGGGCGGCAATACAAATGATCCACTTTCAGAAACCGTTCCTCCACGGATCTTATCTCAGCGTAGTTTCCACTCATCCAGTCAGGCTTATTGTTTCGGTTGGAAAGGTGCAGGCGTCTGCTCGATCTTTTGGGTAAAACCCGTTTGTATATTTATACAGAGCGGAAAAGCTAACCTACTTTGTGACTAATATATTGTATCAAAATTTTGTAGGATTTGATATAACTTGAGGTTTCAACTCAGGAGCTCTTGATATATGAACATGCGTAGAGGCATGTTAGAGTGACTATTGTTCAGAAGAACGTTGAGAAAAGCTGAATCTGAAACTGTACATGATTTTTAGACCAGGAAGTGCTTCTCATTGGGAGATCGGCTGAAGTGACTACAGGGAAAACGACGAAGCATGGTTTTGTGATGTCTTATGTAATTGCTTTTGCTACCCCACAAATCAATCATAAGCATATGTATGTTTAGGATATTCCAAAGCTAAAAGTATATATGCTTCATCCTTTCAATATTTCAACTCTTCAACCGCTCTGGCGTCCTAAGTGACTTGTAGTGAGAGAGACTGTGAGAGAGTGGCTGGTGACTTGTTGCCTCGTATATCAGGCCTAAAGCATAGCTCTCTCACACTAGTCCTCTTTCCCCCTGCAACAATGAATTCGCGATTGGCCAGCCAGGTACTGTACAATTTGTCCATCGCGCAACCTACAGAGCCTCACGACTCAACTCGCATTTGACAACCTCACTTCTCCATACCTCGCTGTTCAGTCGCAGCCTGAATTCATTCTGTTTATTGCCTGAATTCGGCATTCTTACATCTGAGGGTACTTAAAACCCTCCATCCCCTTCCTCAACTCCCCAGATACTTCGTCCACTTTCATCAAAATTCACCCAAGCCGCGAAGATGAGCATGCGAGACCTGATCAACGGGGAGGCCGAACTCGATGACGAGGAGAACGACGAGTCTTTCGATGAAGATACCGGCGAACCGCGACCACAGAAGACACGTAATAATGCAGATTTGGATGATTCTAGTGAGGAAGAGGACGATGACGACGAGGAGGCTGCTCGTCAGGTTTGTCAAAGAAATTCAATATCATTTGTGCGCTCAGGCTGACGGTATTTGTAGATTCGTGAGGGCTTTATCATAGATGATGACGAGGATGAGCCTGAAGAAAGAGAGCGTCGTCGGAAAAAGGATAGGAAACGGCGACGAGCCGAGAGAGAAGAGGAAGAAGCCGTTCTAGACGAGGAAGATCTTGATCTCATTGGGGAAGCCAATCCAGAATGGGAACGTAAGGCAGCATCACAGGTAGGATATGCTGTTTGGGGGAACATACATGTTACTGACAAACATGTAGCCAAAACTAAAGCGACTAAAGCGTGGCCACCGAGAAGATGGGGATCAACAAAGGGAACGGGGACTGGATGATATTTTTGACGATGACGATGATGTTGATATACCAGATGAACTGGGGCGACAATTTGCGCGACCAGATCACCACCGCGCAGATGAGTTCGCCGATTTTATTGAAGAAGATGACTTAGAGGACGACGTGGAGAGGCAAAGGAACCAGGAGGATCTGGAGGTCGCTCGTCCACGAGAGCGTGGATATGCTATTAATACAGAGGCATCGGGTCTTGATAAGGATGCTATCGAGGATATGGAGGCAATTTTTGGAAATGGGGAGGATTACGACTGGGCTTTGGCATTGGAGGATGAGCAAGAAGCTCGAGAGACCGGTGATCACAACCTAGAGTTGAAAGATGTCTTCGAGCCTTCTCAACTCGCTGAGAAACTTCTCACAGATGTTGATAACGAGATTCGATGGGCTGATGAACCTGAGAGGTTTCAACTTGATCGGGCACCATACAAACACCTTCTGCTCACTGACGATCAATTCAAAGAAGAAGCACGGTGGATTACGAGTCTGATATGGCCCAAGAAGGGATTGCATCCTGAGCTTCAAACCCCCTTTACCAGAGCCATTGGCAAAGTTTTGGAATTCTTTGTGGTTGATGAGGTCGAGGTTCCGTATGTCTTCCAGCATCGAAAGGATTATTTAATTCACGCCAAGAAGACAAGAGTTCGAAGTGACAATCCAGATGATGAACAGGTCAGAGTAGATGCTGAAAAGCTATTGAATCAAGATGATCTTTGGCGCGTTTTGGAGCTGGACCTAAAATTTCGAGCTCTTATCGACAAGCGAAACATTCTTAACAAGACCTATGACAACCTTCAGACGGCTGCCGCTATTACCGATGAAGTGTTCGATGATATGATTCCTATCGCAGTGACTATGGAAGAATTGCAGGACATCCAGGACTATTTATATTTCCAGTACTCGGCTGAAATTAAGGATTTAGCAGCAACCAATGGTGATTTGAAAGAACAGCGTCGTGCCGGAGGAAAGTCTAGCCTTTTTGACCGAGTGCGGAAAGGACGAGCTTACAACTTGGTCAGAGCATATGGCATTACTGCGGACCAAGTTGCCCAAAACGCATTGAAAGAAGGAAGAAAGCAGTATACAGCGGATCACTCCCAGTCACCGATTGACCTGGCTGATTCTTTGATATACGAATCTGAGTTTAGTACGGGAGATCAGCTATTGTTGGCCGCTCGTCAAATGTATGCCGAGGAGCTTTTCATGAACCCAAGGATGCGACAGCATTTTCGAAGAACATTCTATATGGCTGGTGAAGTCAGTTGTCGGAGAACAGAGAAAGGGCTCCGAAAGATTGATGAACAACATCAATACTACGAGCTCAAGTATCTCAAGAACCAGACATTCCAAGATATCGCGAGCAAACCGGAAATGTTCCTGAAAATGTTGAAGGCAGAAGAGGAAGGGCTTCTGGAAGTTCGAGTCACACTGGCCAATGAACGAAAATTCCGTGAACAGCTTTTCCAAGAGCTTGCTTCTGACAACTTCAGTGAACTTGCTGATGCTTGGAATGATGAGAGGCATAAAGCGCTTGATCTTGCGTACGGAAAATTGGAGCGAGTCATAACGAAGGGAGTTAAGGAGAGCATGAGAACCGAATGCCAGGACTCAGTTCTGAAAATCATACGAGAGGAATATTCGCGGAGACTCGATCAGGCACCTTACAAGCCCAAGGGTATGATTCTTGGCACGATCCCACGTGTTCTTGCCTTATCCGGCGGTAACGGTGATCGTGAGCCAGTATGTTGGGCGTGGGTGGAAGAGGATGGTCGCGTTTTGGAGCATGGGAAATTTACCAACTTATTAAGGGACGAGCGATCCAGAGAAGATTTCGTTGAATTAGTTCAACGAAGGAAACCCGATGTGCTTGGGATTGGTGGCTTTTCTGTTGATACCCATAGGCTTATCACCAGTATTCGCGACCTTGTTAACGAAAAGGGACTAAAAGGTGCAGAATTCGAAGATGGAGATACTGGGGAAGAAAGAAGCGAGGCTCTAGATGTTGTTATGGTCAATGATGAAGTCGCCAGACTCTACAAAGATAGTCCTCGTGCCGCTCTCGACCATCCAACCTTCCCGTCACTAACACGTTATTGCGTGGCATTGGCCAAGTATCTACAGAATCCTATGAAGGAATACGCTGCTCTTGGTAAAGACATCAGCTCCTTAGCATTCCACCCATGCCAGCAGTTCTTGCCTGAAGATAAACTCCGGAGACAGCTTGAAACTGCCATGGTGGACATGGTCAATCTATGTGGTGTTGATATCAACGAAGCGATTGGTGATCCCTATACCGCAACTTTACTGCCTTTTATTTGTGGCCTTGGACCTCGTAAAGCTACCTCCGTTCTCAATACCATCAACAAAAACGGAGGTTTAGTGAACACTAGAGATGAGTTGGTAGGCGATCCCGATAGTGGCAAGCTTCCGGTGGTTGGGCCTAGGGTTTGGAACAACTGCGCAAGTTTCCTCTCCATCGAATACGACAGCTCAACACCAAATTCCGACTATCTCGACAATACCAGAGTACACCCCGAAGACTACGAATTAGGTCGCAAAATGGCTGCTGATGCTCTTGAGCTGGATGAAGAAGATGTGAAGGCTGAAGTCGACGAAGGCGGTCCAGGAGCCATCGTCCGCAAGCTTATCAAGGATGATGAGCAAGAAAAAGTGAACGACTTAATTCTAGAGGAATATGCGGAGCAACTCGAAAAGAACTACAACCAACGCAAACGAGCTACATTGGAGACTATTCGTGCTGAGCTACAACAGCCTTATGAAGAACTTCGGAGGAATTTTACACTTTTGTCAGAAGACGAGATATTCACCATGCTCACTGGAGAGACGCCAGAGTCCTTATGTGAAGGCATGATTGTTTCAGTAAATATCCGAGTTGCCAAGGAAGACTTCGCCATTGCCAAATTAGACTCTGGAATTGAAGGTCGGATTGAACTCCATGAAGGCTCAGAAAATGAAACACCACTTAATAGGTTATTCTCCGTTGGACAGACCGCACAAGCGAAGCTTCTCGAGCTCGATCGAAAGAACTTTTCTGCAAAGCTTTCTCTCCGCGAAAGTATGCTTCGATATCCTTACAAGAGACGTATCGATCGCGATGAACACTTTTGGGATATCGATCAAGAACTCAAAGATAAGGATGCCCTTCAGATCAAGGACAAGGCTACTGGTAGAGTGCAGCGTGTTGTCAAGCACCCACTTTTCAAACCCTTCAATTCTACGCAAGCGGAGCAATGGCTTGGATCTCAGTCACAGGGTGATGCTGTCATTCGTCCATCATCTAAAGGTAACGACCACTTGGCCGTTACTTGGAAAGTTGCCGATGGTGTTTATCAGCACATAGATGTTCTCGAGCTGCAAAAAGAGAACGAGTTCTCTATTGGGAAACAACTAGTCATAGGCAACAAGTACAAGTACACCGATTTGGATGAATTAATTGTAGACCATGTCAAGTCTATGGCCAAAAAGGTCGATGAGATGATGCAGCACGAAAAGTGGCAGAAAGGAACCAAACTTCAAACTGGTAAGTTTATTCCTTACATATCAGATTACATACTAATAGCAACCCCAGAGGAATGGCTGAACACATACACAATTGCGAACCCCACACGATCTGTATACGCCTTCTGTATAGACACCAAACACCCGGGCTACTTCCATCTTTGCTTCAAAGCTGGAGAAAAGGCAGAAGTGAACTCATGGCCTGTTCGTGTTGTTCCAAATGCGTTTGAGCTGATGAAGAATCCGTACCCGGATATGAAGGCACTGTGCAATGGATTCAAGTTACGACATGCTAGCGAGATAAATCGGAGACGGTAAACTTTGACACTGAATCGGCTCCAGCGTCGAGATTCAATTCCAAAAGTTAAGAAAGTCATGGTGCCTGGCACGTGAGGAGTTCATAGATTAGGTTCTCCCTCCATTTTGTATCAATTAGTGCGTATGCGCACAAATAGGGATTCGTGGGCATTTAAGAAAGGTTATCAAAAACGTGTATATAGAGCATCTTCCCTCGGGTGAATTAAAATTGCTAGCGTTCCCAAATAAATCAGCAAACTGATTCACAAATGCCAAATTTATTATCTACTAAGTTTAATCTAGCTTTGTGACTGCTCCAACATCTCCCCAATCCATTTAATAATAATAAAAATATTCTACAATTACCCTCCCACAACTTGCTGTATTCTCATTTCATTTCTTCCATCTTGGCAAGACTCAAGATGTTTCCCAGTGAATTTCTGATTAGTGCTATGAATAACCATCTTCCAAATACAGACATAATCTGCCTCTGATACAAAACCTCTCTCAAACAGTAACAAAATCAAAGGTCATCTAGCGCTCCCGAGAGAAACTCAATTGGCAAAACCACAATTGAGAGGCATGTTGTGCATTGTTGTCAGATGAATAGTCTTGTGATACATTCCTTTCACGTCGAGTTTGAAAAGTCATTCTTGCCTGGGAGTCTTTCTCTCGGCATGGAACGTGCCTCTTTTCCGATTCACGTATGCTGTGGACAAATTACTTTCGACGTAGTTGTAGTTGTGACAAAAAAGGTGATCACTTGACAAGTAGGAGACAAGATGACTACTAAAGGGCTGGGGTACAGCCGCTGGGTTATGTCCTGCCCACTTATCTTACCTTTCTGTACGTCGTTCTCTGTCTGGGCCGCTCAAGCTTCGTTGTATGGGAGCTAATTACGAGGAAGCCATCATTCTCTTTCAGGAAATGGTGTAATAGAGAAACAGACCTTGCGACCAGGAATTCAAATTTGAGTAAGTGAAGAGGAATTATATGTCTTTACATCTATTTCGCTGGGTTCTATTATGTTACATTATTCTACATCTCAACACTCATTCGAGGTAATTACCGCTGACTCATCGTCCTCCTCGGCTTAGTCTACAACACGATTGTTTAGGTGCCACTTGTTTCATCTGAAGCCGCACTTCGCTCAGCGGTGTTCTCATCCTCTTTCCCATGTGGCGATGAAAAATCCATACCAGTAGTTGTCATCTTATCCGCAAGCGGACGCCACGCAACAACTCCATTCGGATCTCCTTTCTGATATGCCGACGCATGTTCTATCAAGGATATCGTTTTATCGGATTCGTTAGCACCGACAGTCTCGTTCCACAGTGTGGTCCAATTGACGACCTTGCTCGCATCATCTTCTTTAGACACCGTGGTAAACTTGACTATTTCCTGCGAGATGTAGGAGCCATCTAAGGCTGAATCCGGAATTAATGGCTGCACACCTGCAGCTTCGCGTGCAACGGCGGTTTTCTGAAACACATTTTCCCAATACCTGCGCTTCTGCCATGAACGTCCTTCCATATCATGTATGGCTTCGCCAATAAGCTGGATTCGCTCACTAGCAAGCTCATCTGCTATTGCTAACTCATCTTTCTTCACTCTCTCGTCTTCCATATTCAAAGTTTTCCCGGCCTCGGCAGATGCACGCTCTGCCTGATGCTTAGCCTCCCTTGTTTCCATAATCGCATATAGAGCCCTAGTGTCCTTAATTTTATTCAGTGCGTGGACTCCAACAGGATAATCACTAAAACCAAGCTTGGCGAGTTGATCGACGGCTTCGAGAGTGCCTGGAATATCTTGAATCCAAGAATAGCCGGTTGCAAGTGTTGCCCAGGTTACTTCAGTTGGCTTGATGCCTCTATCTTGCATGATTTCAAGGACTCTCCGGCCAGCGTTCATTTGGCCCCGCGACGCATACACTTGAAGGAGAATGTTCCAGGTATAGACAGTGGGGACCAAGTTGAGGTAAAAATCTTCATTTTCATTCCGCGAAATTGAAGGCAATTTACTCTTGGAAGATGTAAGCATGTCTTCGACTACCTTTGGGCATTTGTCGACCGTTTCAGAAAATTTCCCAAACCTCATGAGAAAGCAGTCGTAAATGTGGCTCTGATGAAGTCGTGCGACAAGATCCGGATCACCGTGTGATAGTAGGCTTCTGAAATGAGAATATGCCTGCACAACTTGACCAGCCTCCGTAAACCCGTAAAGGAGCCCTATGAACATAACAGTCAACGCTTGCTTTGGGGGTTCCATTAGTTCCATGTCTTCAGGCGGCGACTGGTTGAGTTCTGGATAATGTTTTGCTAGCGGACCTATACATAAAGCTAGTGCCCGAGGATCAAAATACTTGCAGTACACTGGGAGCATCTGTTCAAAAGCCTTAGGTCGCCCTTTAGCTAACACAGTCTCACTGTACTCATCCGACTCATAGTCTTGTCGATAGAATAAAAATATGGAGTGTAGGTGATCAGTGGCGATAAAGGGGTTCAATTGCAGATTCACCGCCTTAGCTAATCCGATCGTCCGGTGAACAGATGCTCTGTCCATGAGCGATTTAGAATATTTCAACAAGATGGAGTGCGTGAAATCGTCTGGAGAAATGCCATCTTCTAGCATTGCGTTATAGATGGCCCAACAAGTGTCGGACTCCCTGCGTAAAAAGCTGTTTTGAATAAGAATATTGTAATGTTGGGTGATGGGCTTGAGCCCACGAGAGGTCATATGATCCCACATCATAGCATCGGAGTAGGACCTGGCATCATCTCTGTTATTGAATCGAAGTAATGTAGAGAAGAGCATGTGCATCCGCTGGGAGTCAAAGTCAACCCCTGGATGCATATCCAGTTTCCTTAGAACATCAAGGACGAGAAGGGATTTCCTCGCCTTCGCGAATCGGTCTACGAGACTGAAAAGATGGTCGATACTCCAGTAATTTGGAATCTCTTTATAGATGCTTTCTAGACTGTCTACATCTAGCGTCATCACTAGTAGATATTGTGAGCCTCGATTAAGCTGTACACTCCGGGGTCCCTCTTGCGAGAGATAAACAATATCTGCAACCAATCTTGAGAAAACATGTGGTTCTGGACGCTCTGCCAATGGTTGGCGAGGAAGACGTGTTCTCTTCTCATAAGCACTCCAGTTCAGGGGCGCGGTAACATCCAAAGAAGAGCATTTGGAATCACCAGAATTTGAATCTGCAGGTACATAAGGACTAAGATAGTAGGAGATGATAAAATCGAGACAGTTTCCGACAGCATAGCCTGCAGGGTATGGCTTTATGTACGTTCCAACCAATAGGCTTAAGCCTGCTTTCGGATAGCGTTGTAAAGTATAGCACATAATATCATGCCAGTATTTGACCCTTATTGGTTGGGGGACTTTCTTCCAAAAATAGCGTAGCTTTGATGGAGATTTGAGCTGGGTCAAATATCTCTTGAACCTCACGGGAAGTGAGTTTCTGTGAATTGGAAATTTTCGTATTACATGGGGTGAGCGTATCCAGGCTTTCATGAACCCTGTGTGATTTTGCTGAACGAGAGAAAAACGCCTATGCCAAGCTTGTTGCCAGTCAGTGACATGCCGTGTGTTTATGGGCCGTCGACTGTGAGATTTCTGGAGTCGCCTTAGTTCCTTTTTTCTAGCTTCGAGGGCGTTGTTAATACGCCGTTGTACAATATAACGTCTGGCTTTTCGAGGTGGTAGCATGCACAGCTCTTTTCTCTTCACAAATGAAGCCCGCTCATGGGTTTGTGGTTCCGAAAGTTCCCCCTTCTTGAGATCCTGCATCTCGGGCCTCTTCTCTCTACATTTCCGTCCCTTACGAATCTCAATGCTCAAAGTCGAGGCTTGGACGTGCGGCTTCAATCGTTTGAGCTTCTCGGACGCCTGTACCTTCCAGGGCTTTGGCATCGAGGAAAGCATATGGCAGGTTCTTCCCTCCTGTGTAGGCCTTAGGGTGTTATTCACAGTCTTTGTTCTTGTGGACATAGAACTTTTTATCTTGGCAATAAGAGCAAACTTGCGGCGGATGCGCCTCGAATACGTCCTCTTGGTGAGTTGATCAGTGAAGTAAGTGTTGAACATTTTTTTTGATTTGAGATCTAAAGAGATATTCTTCTTTTTAACGACTGGTTGGTATTTTTTGAAGATAACCGAGCTTGGTGTGTTCGGAATCTTTGTTATATTAGGCCTGCTTCTCAGAAATGTTGGCAGCCCTATAGGTGATTTTAATTCTTCATTTACAGAAGTCAAATACTTTTTAACCAGTATTTGTGATCTCTTTACTCTTCTTCGAGGAACAGGGGTTGTTAGATGGTTGGGAATTTGGACTTGGTTACTCGAATTTGGACTTTTTGGTACATTTTCCCCAACCACAGGTCGTTTTCGATTTGGGCGTAGTGTGACTCGGTCACATAGAACTTCTCTTACAGGTGGTCTACTCTGACGCAGATATCGGCTTCGAACAGAGGGCCGCTCCAATCTTTCCACTCCATTTGCGTCATTGCCCTCAATACACAGCCTTGCATGCCTTGTGTTGTATTTTTCATCCTCGATCCCAGCTTGAGATGACTGCAACTCTAGTCTTTGCTGTAGCCATCTCGTAACAGCAGCCTCCTTCCTTTCCAGTCGATCAGCATTATGTCCAGTGGTACCTGGCGTTTGTAGAGTGTGTAAGCCAGAATTGGCTCTACGTTGGGCGTATCTGGATGGCCATGGTGCAAAGACTCGAGGTGCAAGGAATGGCAGAATCGGAAGCTCAGAAGTTTTCCAGCATTTCATAAATGCATCCGGACGTAGAGGCATCAGCTGCGAGGCGTTTCTATCTGATCATGGTGGGATTTTGGAATATAGTGGCTGCTTTCAAGTTGCGACGTGCTCAGTATATTTTTACGATAGCGGTTCAGGAGAGCCGAGCTTTGAAGGCTTGGCACAAATTTGGAAATATGTACGGTACATTCTACAAATGGAAATTTCCTCGACCAAGCATCTTGGAAAGCAACTAAACAGAACCTGTTGTCTCAACTATGTCTACACATGCTACACTAGGCGCTGCGGCAGATGAACGGAAAGCACGTCTTGCAAAGCTCAAATCGTTAAAGCGTAAACAACCTGACGACGAAATTGTTGCTCCAGATTCCATACGCTCCCCCTCCCCACCAGCTTCTTCTGATGTTGCGAAAATACACCTCTCAGGCCGGAATTATGACCCAGAAGCCAAGGGGCCAAAGCTGGGATTCGAGGAACCCCCTACATTAGCGCTCCAAAAACCAACATTAGAACAACAGGCACAGAGGGTCGCAGAGGAGATTAGGGAAAAGGCAGCAGAGGAGGAAGAAAACGACAAGGGCGTTGATCTGTTCAAGCTACAACCGAAGAAGCCTAACTGGGATCTAAAACGGGACTTGGACAAAAAGTTAGAGGTGCTGAATGTTAGAACAGATAATGCAATTGCACGGCTGGTGAGGCAAAGGATTGAAAACGCACAGAAAGCTGCGAAAAGTAGAGCTGGTAATGGGGCTACAGCTGCGAGTGAGGGGGGAGAAGAGATGGGCATGGAAGGTGTGGCACTGGTTGAAGGCGTCAAGTTGAGGGAGCGAGAGGAGGAGGAGCGGAATGATGAGGATGAGGAAATGCAGTGAATTCTCAAGTCTAAGCATGATGTATGGATACTGTATTTAATGGAGCATGGCATGGGGAGTATGGCGTTTGGAAAAGTCCTATTGTGACTACCACGAGTTCCCAGATTACTCGTCAATACTAGTAACTGTCCACCATCATTTGAGGCGATAGTGCCCAATACGAATCCTAACACCCAGCTCCTGATACACTACCACTACAATGAGAAGAGCTTCTCAATGAGGTTTTGTGGCGGTCATAGCGTGGGCCAGTCTCCTGAAGAATTGTATTCTTACATCTTCCCCTATAGCATATATCTTTAACGAGTTCTTGTATTCCATAACGGAACTGGATAACTATTCTTTACGGCCTGCTACTGGTTACCAGACTTGAAACCCGAGTATCAAAACTGTGAGCCAACCGTATGGAATTCCACCATAAAGAGTGATTGCGACCACTTCTCATGGTCAAGCTGTATTAGGCGCCGACGACGGGATTGACCTTTGGATGTTTATGCTTCTCAACATTGACTCATCTTCCTGTGTTCATAGCTTTTGTCAAGGCTAGTCTTCTGCTAAAAGGGCTAAGGCTGCGTTCCCGTGGGGGCCCATTTCCATTGTCAGACCTTAACTTGTCCCCAGTACCAGAAGGTTTGGGGTCAAATGAAGGCTCCCTTCTAATTTGCCGAGAACTGTGACTCTCTGTTCTTCGACCCCTCGGTTGGGGGCTGTGATTCTTGATTCGTCGTCTAGTGCTTCGACTGTTCAACCTGTCCTCGGGGCCGCTTCTGTGGTCAATATCCTCCTCCGATGTGTATGAGGCGCTAGAAGAAACGGAACTCCTGCGCCTCTTTCTCTCCGATTCAGCTACGATATTGGAGGGAAGCTTAGATCTAGGAGAAGGTAGTAGTATGGTCTCCTTCGCGATAGACTCATCAGGCTGATTCAGCCGTGTTGAAGGAGAGCGAGATCTAGACATGTTCGTAGAGATTGTTGAGACCGACGAAGAAGACCGTCTGCGCTTAGCACTGCCTCCTTCTACTTCTTCACTATATCGCTCCCGCTTTCTGCCCCTTTCTAGCTCCATTTTAGCTAATTGTTCATCAGCCACACCTTTCCTATGGCGCTATGTTAGTAAAAGTTCTTCCTCGGGATGTCTCTTTAATTATAGTCCTAGTTGTTTCTCTAGCTCGAAGTATCCTAATAACCCTCGAAATATAGGCGGCCTATATCCATAGAATGTATCAAATTCAACGTACTTTCTTAAGAGTTCCTGGGGCACATCGCTTGTCAATTTAGGAACCAACTTTGGGTTCATCAATTGCTGTGTTCTTGACGGCCGGGAAACATATGGTCGTTCTTGAACAACAGCCTTGCATTCGTAGCTGTAATGCCGTGCTGCATGGTCAGTTTTTTGTTCTTTCTAACGAGCGGACAACATATCTTTCTTTAGGCACTTCTGGCAAGTGGTGGAAGCAGTGGCTCTCGAGGGGCCTGAATTTGGACCTTTGGAATACATAGTTGGGGCTTTCGCTAGGTATAGATTAAATTGTTTTAATATAGAATACAGCCAGGCAGTATAGACGAGGTTGAATGGTCTACTTTTTTGCAGGAGGCCCTCGTAGTTATTTGGAGAATATTCTGTCCTCGGCTGGTGGTTGTCATTGCTGTGTAGAATTACCAGGATGCCGTTAGCGCTAAAATCGGCCGCTCCCCAGAACGAACCTGATAATAATTTCTACTGTACTCTACTCTACCACCTCAGCAGCGGAGCGAGGAAGATGAGCTGACTCTGACCTCTCTATTTAACCACCACGCATCACCGTCCCACCTTTTATTCGGTGCTATCATTTGGAGGAATTCCATTGTAGTATCATCTGGTGTTGTGGTTGTACGAAGGCCAGTTCCAAATCGAAAGCAAAGGCGGATCATTTTGAATTCGACCCAAACGGTACCTCACCTCAACCTACCTCTTCCAGAGCCTCACCTCTCCTCACCCCAACGCCAACCTAAAAATTACTGTATACACCTGCAACCAAATACCGCCTGTCAACCAGGACAATGCACACATGTTCCGTCTATTCATCAGGCGCTCCTGTTAACTTTCTCCCTTAACTACTTTTCAATACAAGCTCTGGTTCTGTAGGCTCTCCTCGCCTGGCAGCGAAATCAATTTCAGTTGTTACGCTCTGGACGGACAACCACGCTCTTTTTGAAGCGCAGGGGCGAGAAGGAGCCTTGGCCGACATAATATTCAATATGGCTGCTGCTCCAATGTCTGCGGACCCTGCAAGAATGCCATGGGCAAAGGTTCGTGCGCCCCAAATATATCTTCTAGGTTCTCAGTAACCTGCTAACACTTTATTACCCTTTAGGTTGCGGCATCAGCAGGAAAAGAAAACGTAGCTCTCACTTCCTTTGCAACAGCTGCTACATCCACCCCCGCACGAGCTCTAAATCAGGAGAGCAGTACTCGAACTGGTATGAAAGAGGAGCCGGAAAGGAAGCCGGATAGACAGTTTGGAACGAATTCACACCACTCTGCCAATGAAGGCAGTCTCGAGATGCCCATCGGCCAATCTGCGAACTCTGTAGGAGAGGTTCCTTCACTGCAAGTAACATCTCTAGAGAGCACTGAAGCAAATCTTATATTAGGCATGGAATCTCTGACCTGTCATGAACCTACACCAAGCCTTGTGGTCAATGGTTCTGGTACAATACATCCAAGAAGCAAACCCGAATCGGTCGATAGTTTTTCAGAGGATCACTTTGCACGAGCAGACTCAGAATCCGAATTAGACACAAAACCACCTAGTCTTGATGGAAAGAGCATCACTTCTGGAACAACATTTGCGTTAGATGAGAAGGAGTCTTTACGACCAGATGATAGTGCAAGCGTAAAAGCTGCTGAAGATGATGATGCCTTCTCTGGGCGTGGCTCTATCGTCGCAGGCTCGCGGATTGGATCTGAAGCTGCAGCTCGGGCCTATCGTGTCTACGATGCTGCTGAAAGACGCAACATTCAGCCAATGCAGGAGCGCCAAAATCCAGGGGTGATTACTCCCCAAAGCGGTTCGTCAGGCCACCAGATTACCGACGAAACCAAGCCAAAGCCACTTGTAGGTGCAGGTGGAGCGCCAGATGCTTTCAATCTTTTCTATAGCCAGAACCCGGATGAAAAGCTTTTAGAAGCATTGGAATCACCCAAGGATCGCATTTTCTTGCTACGACTTGAGCAAGATGTGATAGAGTTTGTGAAGGATTCAAAGTAAGCTACCCCAGTCTTTCTACTATCTGAGTTGTAAAATACATACCCAACCAAAAACAAATATAGATTGAAGCTAATTCTACGTAGAGAGCCATTCATCGATCTACCACCTTGCAATTCCTTCTGTAGAATGCTCACACATAAGCTTGCAGATTATTATCACATGACACACCAAGTTGACACTGTCGCGGGTAGTGTCCGAATCTTTCGCACTCCATTCTGTCGCCTCCCTCCATCTCTAACAAGTATCTCAAATCCTCCAACTACTGGCAATACCCCGCCCCCAACATTACCAACGATGAAAATCATGCGTAGAGGCGGTGATGGTGACACCGGTCCTAGCCCCTCAAAAACAACATCTGAGACAGGTAGTGATGGCAAGGATAAAGCCCTGTCTGCGAAAGAGAAGTCAGTATAATTATCCATAAATTCTAAGAACACTGTTAACCCAAAGACATTCAGACTTTCCCGAGAAGAAAGAGAAGCAGCTTATATAAAGGCTAGGGAACGCATTTTTGGACAGAAGGATGAAAAGTCTGGAGATGCTACTCCTGGTGAGACCATCCAAGACCATCATATTTTGTAGTCACTTAGTAACATATGCTAACACCATAACAGAGACTGAAGACGGAAATGAAATGTCACGTTCTAGTTCAGTCTCGAACAAAGACAAGTCAATTCAGGGGAAGAGAGGCAAACCCAAGCAACGTCGTGATGATTCAGATAGCTTTGATTCACGGTCCCAGTACACCCCCTGGTTTCCTCCACAACAAACTCCAACCTGGGTTTCTGCACCTCAGTATCCTCAGATGGCTCCCCAGCAATTAGGCGGTGGACTACAGAATGTTTACCAAGGCGCAATTCCTCAGCAGTTTGTGTCTCCAAACATGCAGTACAACCCAACTATGATGAGCAATGGCAGCATGCCAAGTTACAATGTTATGCCACAGGTAGGTCATTATACTTTTTCTTTGTAAATCAGGGTTGACTTTATTTAGCAATTTCCTCAGCCAAACCAAGGCCGAGTACAGGCATACAGTGCACCAATCACTGCATATGGCTCACCAGTTCCATCCCCACCTGTTGTACAGCAACAGCAGCAGCAGCAGCAACAGTGGCCACAGAATAATGTCTATCAGCCAACTTACCAGCAGACGCAGTCCCCTCAGCCGCAGCTACCGCCACCACAACACCGTGTACCATCCATGACTGGAACCTCCCCCAATTCCATCCCCTATCAATATGGACAGCTGCCAAGTACGAGTAATCCTGCGGATCCTAAAAGCCAACACCCAATTCCTGGAAGCTTCAACCGACACGCCTTCAATCCCAAGACCCAATCCTTTGTACCGGGCAGTACCGGTCTCCCAGTTCCACAAACTATGTCTCACCATGGCTCGCCACACTTGACCTATAACTCATATACCCCTCCCTTACAGCAACAACAGTTCAATGCCGGAGCAGGATACAACATGGCACGACAAGGCTCAAATAATTCAGCTCCATCTTATCATGCGTCTCCTCACATGGCTCATAGAACTATGATGCCCCAAGGTATCCAGCAAGGACTCTCTCATGGCCATGGTATGTCTACTGGCATGGGACTACCCCAAGGCATGCCACAACATCTTCTTCCAGGTATTGCCCAAGGACCTTCCCAGGTTATGCAGGGTATGCAAGGAATGCCACACAATAGTCACGGTATGAGCCATTTACCCAACTATGGGAACCCCTCTTCATTGCCACCGAAACCACCAACAGGCGTTTAGGCATCTGAAAACTTGTAACGTGATAAAACAGCAAAGGCGTATGGTAGGTAGCATTGGAGGCGTCAGCGGGGCAAATTGGGCATTAAAAACGAACAAACTTCAGTACCAGGTTTTATGACATTGAGCTATTAGACACGAATGCAAAAGACCTATAATCAGACTACGCGAAGGCAAACATGGGTAAAATCTTGTGACTGATGGTATTCTATGTGAAATGGGTCTATACCCCCGTAAACGCCATACTTTTTCCATCCTATACAATGCAATTGCTGCATAGCTGAATTGTGGAAAGCTTTGATTATTCTTCATCACATCAACTACTCGTTTGGTTCCCTTGGTTCTCGCTGTTGTCCACCTCCACGTCCACCTCGTCCACCACCACGGCCTCCACGTTTGCCGCCTCTCTCACCTCCTCCCTCCCTCTTATCTCCACCTTCACCAGATGCTGCAAGGACATCTGAGCCACCCATGGTCAATGTCGATGTAGCTAGTCGTTGAGAAAGCTCCACCTGCGTGCGAATGGTGTTTGCAAGATATGATATAACAAGCACGTCCTGAATATGATTGTTAAAATCCCGCTCAATATCCGCAGCATCGACCTTTGGTGCCAATGACAAAGCGTTCATCAAAAATTGTCCAAGAGCATTTGAGGGCTCTCTCTCCTCATCCAAGACCATGTTGACGTATTCTGAAACCCGCTCCAAAAGATCCACTGTCTGGTCAACGGCCCTCTCCAAACCTTCAATGTCTGAAATTATTGGTGCTGCACGATCCTCGCTATCCTTCGCACCGGAAATCAACTCGAGGCCACTTTTATCTGCTTCTCCATAGCGGATCTCGTAGGGGACGGCGATGAAGAGACAGCTTTCAGCTGCTCGCTCAGCGTTTACTCCCACAGGTGCGCTAATATATGCCTTTGCTTCGATATCCTTACCCGACTCCGTAGAAACTGTGATGTGAACAGCCGGGTGAGGAAACGTGCCAGTTTCCGGACTTGCAAAGAAGTTCTGGATCAGACCGCTGAAGTTGTTGAGTTCTAAACTTGTGGTGTACCAACCCAACAAAACTTCGCGGGGATTAGCTTTGAGTTGCAATGCGAGCATTGTTTTTTGGTATTCGACGTCTACTTCAACTTGGTCTTCGTTTTCGGTATGGGGGATCGCGAAACAGTTTCGTACTTCGACTTCCATGCCATCTTCTGATCGAACACCTAACAGTGCGCCGATGACTCTTATTGAGGGGTTATCTCTTCGGATCGCATGGTCAAGGATAGAGAAGACAGCCTATCGTACGGTTAGTCAAACCTGTCAAGTCTTTCTGGGGAAATACGTACTTGGGGTTGAATTATGACATTTAGAGGGGTCGTGGTGGGTTGTATTTGAGTTGACTGTGGCGCAAGAGGGCGCGACAGATGCAGGAAAGACTCAGTACCGACCGCCATGTTGGGTGGTTGTATCTGGGTCAAGCTGTGGATGTCGAGCGTCGTGGAGGACGGAGAGGTTAAGAATCAAGTTGTCTGGGTGTTGATTCAGCCACTCCGCAATTTTCGTGTTTGTGTGCAAGGCCCTGGCCGCTAGACGAGATGGAGGGGCTTAAGATTATTTCTGGTATTGCTATTCACAACCAACTGCGAGATCACAATCTGCTGAAATTAATATCTCATTATACAATAGTCCTATCTACAACTCCTGGTATTTTTCTCAGTTGGAATCAGATGTGAGCGACAACTGCTCCCATCACTTATAAACCGAGATGTATCACGTGATGGCTTCCGATAAGATAACGACCTGAGCCGTGGTCGAATATTTTTTTTTCCTCAGCTGCTGCAAAAAAAAGTAGGTCGTGAAAGTCTTCCAGGGTGGTTTACGCAGCAAACAAAGCTTTCTATTGTCACAAAATCCAGTTTTATGGCTTTCCACGGCCCTAGAGGAGGTGGCTCTAGGGGTAGAGGGGGGAGAGGAGATTCACGAGGCGCTGCAGCGGGAGCTCGAGGTAGAGGGAGAGGGAGAGGAGGATTCCGAGGTGGTAGAGGGAGGCCAGTTTTTGATAGTGCTCGATTAGCCCAGAAAGAGGCGTATGTATCTAATGATCTCCTCTTACCGTTTTATGAAACTAATGTTTCATAGAGAGAAAAACGAATTATCTGATGAGGAGAGCTCGTCATCTGAAGAAGAGGACGTCGTAGAAAGAGAATCATCTAGCGATGAAGATGATGAAGAGCCTCAGACCAAGAGCTCTTATGCTGCTCTTCTAGAAAGTCTTACTTCTAGATCCGGTCCTCACTCTAAGAGAAGGAAGATTGATCACGTTCAAGATCAGCCACCCGTAGTTAAAGCATTTACAGAAGATCCAACCATTTCAAACCCCAATTCTAAGGAAGAGGAGGAACACTCTGAAGAGGAATCAGAAGATGCTTCTGATCCATTTGAAACTCACTTTGCGGATCCGGATGACAACATTCTGTCAAAAAGACTCGAGGCATTGCAACAAAACCAGTGGTCAACACAAAAGATTGTGCTACCAAACTCAAAAACTGCATTTATTAGTCTTCCAGGTACCAACGATGCAAAAGACAGCTTTGTGCTCAATAAAGTGAAAGGGCCGTTGGATCTGAAACTTCATAAAAAATTGACGAGCATAATTACCAAACAGCGGCCATCATTTGATGAGGTTGAGAGCTCCATAGCTCCCCTTATGTTCGGCTATCAAGATCTATTATTTTATGAGCGAAACGTGTCAAATGCAGAGCGCCTACGTCGACTAGCCTGCTTACATGCTGTCAACCATGTCTTTAAAACGAGAGAACGAGTTATGAAAAACAAAGTTCGGATTGAGAAAGAACAAGATCCTGCGCCAGATCAAGGATATACTCGTCCGAAAGTGCTTATGCTCCTATATTCAAAAGAGTCATGTGTCAAAATGATCAACATGATCACACTGTTATGTGAACCGGATCAACAAGAAAAACGGAATGTCTTCAATGATCGGTACGTCGAAAAAGAAGAAACGCTCCCGTCCGACAAGCCACTTGACTTCAAAGAATTATTTGAGGGCAAGGAAGACAACGAGGAACCTTTGTTTGGGCTGAAGTGGACCAAGAAGACGATCAAGTTCTTCTCCGGGTTTTACAATTCTGATATCATCTTTGCCAGCCCATTGGGTCTACGGAGGGTGGTAGAAGGAAAGGGTGGCAAGAAACCACAAAAGGGAGATTATGACTTCCTCAGTTCAATTGAAGTCGTCATAGTTGACCAGACAGATGCCCACCTTATGCAGAGTTGGGAGCACATGGAATATATCTTTCAACATCTGAACCTACAACCGAAAGATCTCCGCGATTGCGATATCAGTCGGATTCGGCCCTGGTATTTAGATCTCAACTCAAAGCATTTCCGCCAGACCATAACTCTTTCTGCATTCAATACCCCAGAGATTAACAATCTCTTTTTCAATCAATCCAAAAACTGGTCTGGAAAGATCAAGGTCATGCCAAGCTACACTGGTGAAATTGAAGGCCTTGCATTAAGGGTCAAACAGACTTTCTCGCGGTTCGAATCACCATCATTCATCAATGATCCAGATGCTCGGTTTACCTATTTCACAACCGCAATTATCCCTTCCCTTGTCCGGAGAGCCAAAGACACTACAGGGACTCTCATATTCATCCCGTCCTCTTTTGACTTCGACCGACTTAGAAACTACTTCTCAGCATCCACGTCCTTGTCTTTTGGTAGCATTTCAGAATATACACCTGTTCCAGATCGTTCTAGAGCGCAATCTCACTTCTTCAACGGCCGACATAGCGTTTTGCTGTATACCGAACGAGCTCATCATTTCTTCAGATTCCGTCTTAGAGGCGTGAAGAAGGTTATTATGTATGGATTGCCGGAAAACCCAATTTTCTACAAGGAGATAGTGAGCGGGTTCTTAGCACGAAGTGTAAATGAGGGACAACTAGAACATTCCCAAGGAAGTGTCAGAGCAATGTTTTCCAAATGGGATCGCCTAAAGTTTGAGCGGATTGTTGGAACTGAAAGGACAAGCAGGATGATTTCAGACAAAGGTGATACCTTTGACTTCGTGTAGAAAACAAAATCAATTGAGACACAATGTCTTGTACATATACAATTAAATTGTTACACATTTCACCTATAATTACATAACATCTTCATACCTTCCCTCCCCATCTCCTCTCCTGACTATCCGAGTTGTCCCTCTCCCCAACCTCAAGTTTACCCAGCTTCGTCACCATCTGTTCCAATTCCTCCTCCCCATCTTCCCGGTATCTAATAACCTTCTCCATATTTCTTTTCGTCATCTCATTCATCTCCTCACCCCGTTCTCTCTGTCTCGCAATCGTTCTCGCAGTCATCGCAAAACGTATATCCTTTGGGCCATCCACCAACTCCAGAATTGCAGATGGAGCTTGATCTTCCTTCAATGGTTCGATCCTAAGTACCCTCGTATAGCCACCTTCTCTAGTCGCATATCGTTCTCTTAATGGACCAAACAACTTGGGTAGCAGTTTTTCTGGCGTCTAAAATCTCGCTATTAGCATCAAACTTGCTACACCATGGAAAGGAGGAAATACGAAAAATATTTGAGTGGCTCTCCGCCTACTGGCCTCTGTGTTCTTCTTCCCTAGTGTAATGACTTTCTCCGCAAGCCGCTGCGCTTCTTTAGCTTTTGGCCACGTCGTAGCTATTGATTCGTGCTCAATGAGTGATGTGACGAGATTTCGAAGGAGCGCTTGTCTATGTGAAGATGATCGGCCAAGATGGCGATATTTCAGGCGGGCGCCTGTCATTCTTGGAGTATAGTTTGGAGAAGAGTGAGCTGTATTGCTGCTATGATATCACATATAAGGATCGTAGAGTAGAGCGTGAGGAGCTAAGTCAGGCGTAGGTACGGATTGTGTTTTTTGAGGTGGTTGAGGTTCCGGCACAAGTTTCCCTTACGATTTATTTTCCTTGGCAGTTTAGACAGAGGCCGTCTATCAACCAAAAAAACGTCACTTGAAGGCTACTCTCTTCTTACAAGCTCCGTATGATTTGAAACTCATCAATTGGATTTCCTTTAATCCCCCAAAGGTCTTCCCCATATTCGCTGCGTATATAGCGCACTGAAGCGTCATGGGATTTACGACAGGTTTTGTAAGTTGCTTCCTACCGCTGAAGGGGTCAGAGGATGTTCATCCTACACAACATTTTCCTAATAAGCTGTGCCGTTGCAAATGCTAATAATGTTCAGACCGGTGGAGTAACCCTCACCCTCGGCGTAGCATATCTCACCGTACTCGCTCACGAGCGCAATAGACAAGCACAAGCCCAACAGCTTCGCTCACAGTCCCGCGTTTTGACGAGTCTTCTGGAGCCAACACCCATTTCACCGCCACAGACTCGTGCAGAACTAGCACGAGAAGAGCGTGGCACATTAATTGAGACAGCAAAAGATCGTTGGAATGAGGAAGTGGAGAGCGCGGTGCGGTGGGTGCAGAGAACAGAATGGAATGATGTGAGAGAAAACTTGGAAGGCACAGTTTCTAGGTTACTCAATGGTCAAAAAGGACAACAGATGGTGGAGGAAGTAAGTTCCATCGCTAGTGCTGCAAAAGCTAAAGCTCAAGAGACGGCTACTTCAGCAAGGGAGAGCACAGGCAGAATTGGTGAAGCTGCAAAGATAAAGGCTCACGAGACTGCGGTCTCAACGAAGGAAGGCACGAGTAGGATCGGTGAAATTGCGAGAGCTAAGTCGGAGCAAGCAACTAGCCTGGCAAAGCAAAATCTCAATACAGCAGAAATCAGCGCTGCTGAGTTACGTGATGCTGCTAAAGCAAAAGCTACCTGGGTTGGCGCTGATGCAAAATCTGAGGCTCATCAAGTAGCGGAATCAATACGAGGCAGGGGAGGAACTGTTGATGCAGCTCGTGGTGCGGTGCGAGATGCGATCAGTAAAGGAATTGAGAAGGGTAAGGAAGCTATCGGTATGTAGGCACCGTCACAAATCAACAAACAACCCCACATGTGAAACTTTGGATCTGATTTTCTTTAGGCAAGGCGCAAGCTGCAGTTGGAATAGCAGAGGAGAGTGTCAGCTCGAGTACCCAACCCATTGCCGGTTCATCAGCCGTTGAAAAAGCCCTGCAGGAAAGGTATCAGAAACCAAGCGGGCTCAATAAGACTGTCGAGCAGACTTTGGCGGAGAGATACACGCCTTTCGACTCACGAGACAGCAGTCATCTACGGGGTGTATGATAGGTATCCCATCACATTGTATAATGAGTTCTCCACTGTAAAACTTTTCTGTGCTAAGTCCTCCATTGAGAAACAATGAAATAATAGAATCCTGTGATCCTGTGATCCTGTGATCCTACCGGATATCAGCATCCTATTCCTGCATACCATACCAGTATCATCATGTGAATATTTATCACCAATTTTCGGAGCTGTATGGGGGGATATTCAGGTGCAGCCCTCAGTATAGCGCTGCCTCATAACCATCTCCATGCGATCCCGATTGCCTCTCAAACTGGTACTCATATCATCAGTCTAATCCACCAGCTCTGCACCAGAAACTCACCTCCTCCCATCTTAAAATCTATCTCTTCACTCGGAATATCAACAAGGTCTAAAGAGTTGTCCATAGAATCTCCTTCATCATCGGAAGGGTCAGATATACCGTCGACCTCTACCTGCGTATCAGATACATCGCCATCATAACCTGCTGTTTTGGAATCGAGAAGCGCGGTCTTGATAAGCTGGTCGATGATGCTGTTCAAATCACCCTCCTTCTCGAACTTCCTTTCTTTTGAGTTGTAGATATTTTCGTTATCCTCCTCTACCTTTGTGTTGGCATCTGATTGAATGGTTGAGGTATCATAATTGTTAGAGATCTTAGTCTGGCCGTCCCCTTTTCTGAGCGCTGCTCTTATTTTGGGCTTCTGGATTGGTGGCTTTTTCTCCTTTGACTGTGTCTTCAAATTCTTAATGCGCTTCAGGTTTTTTTTCACAAATCGGTTTGAATTGTCGTCTGTGAAGCATTAGCAATCTGGTATTTGACCGTCCATTCATGGCCTGCTACTGCACATTGTCTACTGCGAGCTTCGCAAGGAATCAGACAGAAAACATGGTAGAAAGACTCACTGTACTGAACACACCAGCAGTCACTCAATCCTAAGCTACTTGCAGATGGTGCTTCGGACCAATTGGCTATGGGTCTAAGCTGGGCAGTCATGTTTGCCTATTTTTCGGGATAATTAGTTGGCAGAAATTCAAGTAGCTAGGAGTTGAACGCACAATGTGCTATAACTCGTCTTCAACTGTTTAATTTAGGCTTCTAGGCTACAGTGGAAGAGTGTAAATATCGCTCGCTAGATTATATATATTCGCTTCTGGCGGATCAAGCTTAATCCGAGGCTTCTACCAAAAGGTGAATCTAACAACTTGATTTCCATGTTCGTACACGTTCATGTTTAGAGTGGAGGGCTTGCTTGGTATATGAAGCAACTGTCTTTCACATTGTAACTCAGCAAGATATTTGAGTCAAGTGCAAAAGAGAGTTATGGTGCGTTCAATCAAATGCAAGTTTGCAGTTAATCTTTGTCAAACCAAAATAAACCAGGGTTTTGTTCTAGCTAGCATAGCCTACCGACAACATCTTTCTCGTTGAGAGAGATATTGTAATGCTTTTATGTACAAATTACTTATTACTACATAATTGCATACATGAACTCTACTCTTTGTTTAGCAGGGTTCGCAAGTTCCACTGTCTGAGGATGGACCGGATAGAGCCTCGCTACCTTCTGGTGTCTAGTTGAAAATAACATAAATAACAGGCTTTAAAGACATTGCATTGTTCTAGCCCCTTCAAATAGAACCTTTGAAAGACATGTGAGAAATCAGAGCATCAACCGTATCTTATTCTTGCACTTGACTTAAGTACAGGTCTGTTATCAACCGTCATCTGATATGTGTGACAATTATTCTACTTGTTGATATCTATAATGGGTCTATCTGAACTCTCTAACGTTTCAATACTTTGGAATAATCACTACAAGAATACCACTATAGATCCTGTTTCTGAAAAAGAGAAGCATATGGTACCCAAATACTAACTGAAGCTATTATTTGGAGCTATTAATTGGAGCTATTAATTGGAAAGTATACTCTGTGTTGAAAACACCTGATAACATGATAAAGAGGTGGTTTGATAGCTTACCTACATATGAACACGCCCGAGAAGCTATTTTAGGGACTTCTCAAAGAAACAACTGGCTTTTCGTATTAACGAATTTTAGTACAATAAGTCCCGACAGTCGCCCTAACCTCAACCTCCACAATCTCTATCCACTAAAGGGGGTTGTTTTCTCAGGGAGCACTATGAGTCCTTATGTTCGAGGAAATTCTTCGTCAAGTGATAAGCCTATGGTGGAAAGTGCCTCTGACTCTTTGTCCAATACGTTCCACTGGTGGACTCTTACCAAGTCACGCCTTGTCAGGAACTAATTAATAGCCGACCAGCCAACTTACCATCTTTTCACTTACTGCCCAACACGGGACTGAAATCAAATTAGGTAATTTGAACCAGTTACCATCCATAGTATCTGGTATGATATAAAAAAAAAATGCTTTCGACTCACATCACTCGCTCTAAGCGCCAAGTTTCATTGTGAGTACGCATGCGGGCTCCGGGGGGTAAGGAGAACCCCAAGTATAGTTTCACTTCTCCTGGTCAAGCACAAAAAAAGTACGCTAAAAACTTATAAGACATGTTCTCAGAATAGATGAACAACCCCCAAAAAGTAGAGAGTTTCAGGTACTTGCATTGCAATAGACTTCTGACAGGTCTGGAATTTATACTTTTGGCTTGATGTACTTACTACTCTGGCTCCTGTGCATGGTACGGCACAGGTTTCAAGGGAGAGTGGAACTATTTTCCAATCTCCCTGACCCAGACATAAATTAGATTTGGATCAGTGGTTTTGGTAGTCCAATCGATAAAACGTCCTGCTAAGGTTCCAGTCGAGACGGGGTTGGGCCCCTTGCCCACAAAGAACAATGAGCTGAACAGCCAAGCGGACTAAGCGAAGGGAACGGAGGCAGGAGAGGCAGGGAGGTTACGTTCACACGCGGGAATGCCTGACTTCGCAAGACCAGTTCTAGAATTTCCCACGTTCTCGGGCTCATGAAACAAACTCAAAATCAGGGTGGTGGAACTCTTAGTGAACAAGACACGATGATCCACTCATTTAGGTTTACAAGACGCAAGGGTACGTTGATACTGTAATTGCGGATGGTCACGGGACGGAGGAACATGTAATATCAGTCAAGGTCATACTCACTAGGCGAGAATTTAGTTCTCCCGCCTCTGTGCCTGGCTAGCATAGCTGATTCGAGGTTAGATCTTATGTGATAGGAATAGTCCACGGAAAGTTAAAATGGTGCTTGCCGTCCCTGTCGTCGACCAAAATAGCCTCTATGTGATTTGGTACAGCAGTCGGCTACTTTGCGTGGATCCCATTACTGAATAGCACACCTGGTGGCCAATTGTCTGGGGGAAGGGGGAAAGATTGGTCTTCCAGAAACAGTACTAGTTGTAAGTACAGCAAGTGCTGCGGGACCGGAAAGGTTGAGGAAGGGAAAATCTTGTGGAGGCATGGTTTCCAAAGGTGTGGATTTTGTGATGTTATTGTGCTTGACGCTACAGTACATAAATTGACATAATGCGTACTTACGAGGTCTAGTAGTGGAGACATGCCTAATTAATGCAATGTGCGAAACATTCTGTTATAGCCCAAGGTCCATTTACGCATCCCAGGCCAGAAGTTTAACGGAATGAGAGTTTGGCGTTGTCTAGCCTAGATAAAAGTTGGCCAGCGGTCTAAATGTCTTTTGAATATAGTTGATAGTGCAGCTCATGTAAGCCCATGCATAGCAGAGTACTTTTGATAGGGAACGTATAAAGAATATTTGTATTGTGCTATGGTTGAGATCGCAATTCAAGCGAGACTTACTATAGTTAGTGGACAGAAATTCAAGTAGCCAGGAGTTATTTATGCTTCCCAACTCACAGCAATTCGCCCGAACTAGCTTTTTATCTGATTGTTATATTCCATACCGGTTTCTTCGCGCCTCTGGCCGTTAAAACCCACATGGATCCAGTAGGGTTACCAAACTCTCAAGTTCTTATTTGGCCTTCCTCACATCTCTGCGACGCTCAACCCCGTTAGTGGTCTCCTCGTCTGCGCCTGCCTCTGCTTCCTCCCTCTTTGCAAAAACCCTACTTGGTACGCCTGGATTCCCACACAAAAATGGTAGCTCCAAGCATTTTGGCCGAGTACAGCAGGTGACCATACACCTAGTTCCGTCTCCACATTCCGAGTTTGCGGTACAGTCCTTCAACTTGCTACAAGTAACATCGGAAAGGCAATAACCAACTCCATCCACAGAAGGTTGACAGAGGCACTTTCGATCGGTCGAACAGGCAGTACTTTTCCTGCAGGTGAGTGGGTTCGGACAGGTAGAGACGAGGGGAGAGATTGGAAGTGCCTCGACAGTCCTAGTAGATAAAGCACCTAGAGTGGTAGGCCATGTGGATCCAGTTGTGCTACTGGTGGTAAGAATAGGGGCGGTATTTGATGGAATCTCTAGTGAGTCGGCATCGGCCGATTGAGCGGCTGGGGCTGGAAAACCTAGAGTTGCTGGAATAACTGGAGTTGTAGAAAGTGATAGATCTGTTGGAGGTTGCAAAGTTTCAGTTGGCAACAGCTCGTGAATTGTGGAGATCCCCAAAGAGTCCAAGGAATTGGTAGGAAGCATGCTTTTATCTGTGGATGGCGCAACATTATCCGAAAGTATGCTAACTGCAATCCCACCCTCTTCCGAATAACCTGGTTGTCCCTTGTGTCCATGACGGTGACGAATCTCCCACCATCCGTCGCCCCGTATGACGACTAACGAGGAGAAAAAAAGAAGTAAAAATTTCATGGTTTCTTGCAGGAAAAGCTGAACGATGAATTTCAAAATTCAGTGACTACAGGTATGGTTTTGTGAGCTAAGATATACTTATTCCTCTGAGCACCTGGCCAGTTTCTGGCCAAGTTACATATGGAATGAATGCAAATTGCAATGGTAGATCAATGCTAGGTGCCATGCTTAAAGAGCTGGAAGACATTGGGAAAATCCATATGTTCCAGTTGATACATTCCATTCCTCGCAGTCAACCGAGCAACGGCGCCATAAAGTGACACCCGACAACTTGGTCAGAAACTCTAAACACTTGACACTAAATCAACGTGACAGCAACAGCTCCAAAGCAGTTCTCGATCAAGCTCTTACTTTGGCAGGTGTCATGTCAAACAAGCCGTTCCTGGTTCACGTGGAAACGTTGTGGCGGGAATGTCATGACGAAACTCCGACAACCACATTCTTTTATTTCCTCAATACTAACGCAGGCTAGATCGCTAAGTTTACAGGAGAAGCTCTCGTTAATTATGGTATCTAAGTAGAGTATCTTTGCAGGTAAAATTCCGGTCAGGCAATACTTAGAAGTGGTGGTGCGCTTTCGGTAGAGACCACATCCGAAAAGCAATGAAAGCCAAAAACCTGTCAGGGAGACACAAAAGCAGACCCGCAACCCTCAATATGACGTCGAAGAAAGTATATATTAATGGCATGGCCCTATAGTATATTCATCATCTAACATACACAGTGCACTGTACACTTACCTTTATTGTGAATTTTCCACCGCTTTGACCATAGAGCTTTCTGGGTTCAAGTGTATCCGGGCCATATGCTCCGAACGCAACCAAGACTTCCGCTTGACCAGAGATACAACTGAAGTGACGGGGCTTGATAGGAGGCTGTTGTAACCATTGCATGTTGCATGTTGCATGTTACATATTACATATTGAAAATGATCTTTTATGGTCTCGGTGATATAGAGACAGCCACAGCGACCTTAGCAATTATTAGAAGCAGCTCGAGAAATCGGCTTGCTGCAAACCAGAGCATCTAGATTAGATGGGAGTTATCTAATTAGTTATTCCCCTTTCTCTAACATTTCGGCCGTCTCGGCACGATGCTACTATCAATCCCTGTGGTTGAGGGAAGCCATAATAATATAATGGACAGTAGCGAACTAAAACAAATCACCGTTTAATGTACTGACTCGTGGAAAATGCTAGCGAAGTTCTACAGAAGAGGCAAAGAAGGAAAGTTACCTAGGGTACCGAGGGGTACTACTTACTACTCTTGCAAAGGCTCGCTCCATTATAGAGAAATAAAGGGGGGGAGCCACCGAAGAGGGGTGCAGCGCTAGAAACTCCCGGTGAACTCAAATAAATGAATACAACGTATGGTGTCTCCACACGTGGCGTAGAGGCTAACATCGATCATAACGCTACCGCTGATTGACTTATTGCCGCCGACGAGCGACCAGCACGTCACCTACTTATTTCCAGGGATGAAGTCGACGGTTCTTCGGCGATACATCACTCCTATGCAAGCGCTCTTAGCTTCTACTATTTATGCTGGCTGAAGCTATTGGGGTGCGACCCCCGTTGCAATTTGACCTATTTCGTATCATGACCTACCACAATTGACTTGCTTGGACCTTGCGTCCGATAGGAGGTGTCTAGAGATCAACTTCATACTGTAAGGGAAGGCGAAAGGAAGACTTTGTCAGAAAGTGCTATCATGCATAAAGCCTCCCATGCAACTGCCATGGCTGCATGGCTACTTAATTAGTTCCCTTCCCGGAACATTTTGATTTTGGGAGCACGGTACTATTATTATTGATCACTAGTATCATTAGTCCTGCTAAGCTCTCTTCCATCTAGCTTATGTAGGCTTCAAACTAATGTTTAATTGCCTGACATAGCTAGAGCTGACCTGAATCCACTCCAATTATTGTGTACAAGTTGATGAGATCTTGCCAGCTAGAAATGTCAAATCAATCAAGCCTATACAGTACTATAAGAAACCCAATTGTGATAGAATAGCCAGGGTTCTAGTATTCCTGTAATCCTTGTATTGTTACGGAGTGTACAAAACGTAGACCCACAATCCGTTGAACTCTCAAGCAGCAAAGTGCTCCTGTGACTGAAATTAGGAACGCGAGGAACGGTACCTTAGACGGGCACCAGTTTCAGTTTTCAAGACCGGTAGAAAGTCTATTTGGGATTGCCTAATCCGGAAATGGGATATTGGTGCCAGATCACACTCTAACAAAGCCTTATTTAATAGGGTTATTAAGGGCTTCCTCTTCGCTCCCCTTAAATGCACTTCATCCAGGATCGCAATCCTTTCCAATTACTACTTGTACTTTTGGTCAGCATCTCAATTCATTCATTGACCCCTTCGCTCGAATTTCTCCAATATGTTCTTCATTAAAGATAGAGACCTTCCCCTTTTGCTTCAGTTCGAATACCCTGTCGCATCGATAGAGACATTAACCCGGGCCAATACAAATTCAGCCTTAATCTTATCTGCCATGAGCACGTCAGATGCAAACAACAATGGGTTTATACGACAACTTCCTGCACCATCGAGCGTTACAGTTGTTCAAGCTCTGGAGTACGCCCGAGATAGTGAAGACGGTGCGCGGGATCCAACTGTCAGGACTGTGCTACAAATCGCAGTACAGGACATCTGGGACAGGATACAAGCTCAACCGCTATCATACGTGTTAACGAGAGACGAATTCGCAGTCTTCAACTACTTCCAAGACCAATATCAAAACCAGCAGGCGGTCGCCGCTAGAAAAAGGTACTGGGACCACGCGAGCCAGCTTCGACAAATTAACGGCAATTAATGGGGAGCAAAGGTTGACTGACCAGCCACCAACAAAATCCTCTCGGGAGCAATAGTACAATCCTAGATTTCAAATCTGGATGCTCTATATTTCAACAGCATTTCTAATAGGGAATTGTTTCCGTGGATG
>Ga0247734_1000386_pt1 | contig 39148 bp, 39 predicted proteins | sample UWRJL103311B2_FD_180933 | JGI IMG/M metagenome (GOLD analysis project Ga0247734, IMG submission 180933) | Plant litter microbial communities from Arlington Agricultural Research Station in Wisconsin, United States - UWRJ-L103-311B-2 | ecosystem: Environmental > Terrestrial > Plant litter >...
ATGCTAGGTAGCTATTTGCGTGGAAAATTTCGATGGCAAGAGCTCTTCAGAAGTGCTGTAGTAAAAGTATACCAAATGCCAAGATTAGGTTTTCGGTCCTCGCTTGTCACATAAGGGGGCAAAAGGGGGAAACAATGTTTTTTTTTTTTTTAGCGATCTCGCATTTCCACCCCGTCGTCCATCAGCATACGACTATCCTAGTGGCAGTGGCCATCCGATGACGCGAGGGGTTGGGGCTAGAAGCCTCGAGCGAAACGCTGGGGTAGGAGAGATATCCTGTGAGTGCCTGTGAGTGAGTTTCTGAAGCCGAGTTGAGACTTGGTGGGAAATGGGCATTCATTATCGTCCACAATCGCACGCATACTGGGTGAATTAGCGACAGGTCGTGGTAGCTATTCTCGGTTTGGGCTCTATTGCGTGTATTTGGTCTGAAGTTGCACTTCTTCGAGGTTTTAGATATAAGAGTTACTAAATAAGAATAGCTTAGAGCCCGTAGTGCTTAGAGCAGTGCACATGTTAATATATATATATATATATATATATTTGATTTAACACGGCAGCCCGAAGTGTTAGCTGCTGCCAAATAGGCAGGTATACTATCATTTTTACCGCAACAGGTGATGAACTGATGGAAAGAGAAATGGGGTTATAAGGTGGAAAGATCACTCCGCACATAATAGCATCTGAGATACCGAAATTGAGTTGGTTAAAATATTTCCATTTATTTATTTACTTCATTCATCTCTCCACTAGAAATCCACATCCTCCAACAGGTACAAAGCCCGTCACAACATGCGCAATCCCAAGTTATGCATTAACATTCAAGCACCCTTAATCTGGTCGTTCGTCGCCGCCAATGACAGACGGACACATATGGTATCAGATATGACATGAAACCATCACAGCAATGAAAAAAAGAAGTTAGAAGGCGATACAAACAACTGCCAGTGACTCCGTCATGCAATAATATATCTAGTACAAGCCTCATAGGCAATAGGAATAAATGAAGGTATATGCTTGGATGCTCCGCGCTCTAGCGAAGGTAAAAAGAGTGAACAGCCCCCAAGTCTACTTTTGAGCCCGGCACCGCAATATGCAAACCGATAGAAAGGGCAAAACGCCTGATGCAAAAACGCTAGTTTGCGAGAATATAAAACATAAGTATTTAGTTGGAGAGTAGGTATCCTGGACTCCGGCCAGGTGTGAAGAGGTTCAGTGATATCGTATGTATGGCATTAAGGGTACAGCTTGGTCTTGTTTTCCCCACCAAGATTTAACCAGCTCATGTCTTGAGAGGGTACGGGTGGGCCTGGAGATCTCGGAGGTGCAGGAAATCGGGTGTCTCTTGCAAAGGTCGCCATTGTATCACGTGGAGCGTAGTTGCTTTCCGAATATGCAATACTTTGGCCGCGTCCGGTTCCCCATTCGGGTCGATTAACAGGGTCCCAAGATGAGTTTTGCTCGTGGACACTGGCTGGTACACCACTTGAGAATGCATCATGTCGATCGTCGTCGTCATAGGTGGAGTTCGATGCTATAGATGATCGTTCGATCTGCCCGGACATTTCCCTTGTCAATGGATATCTACTCGAGGAGTTTTCCACCGTCGGGCTGCCCGTAGCTACCCTATTCAAACCAGGAGGTCCTGCAAGTTTGAGAGGCGGAACTGTCGCCGAATCCTGGGTTAATTGGCTTGGTCTATGATCAGAGTACTGCGAGCTTGATTCCGCTTCTGATCCAACAGTTGTTCGTCTCGAACCAAATCCAAGAATGTTTAACGCGCTTCCACCAGACCAATACCTATTCCACCCTGAACTCCTCCTTGTACTTCCACGTCGGGCACCATTACCCCGTGGTCTTGGTATGGCCGCCCTGTCATCCGTTAAGGGCTTCTCCCTTTCGGTCTGCTGTGGAGCAGTAAATTGGTTTGGTTGCTCCTGAGGTATCGGGTTGCTGATCGCTGTCTTGTACTTTCTGTTGAATTGACTGCTAGACGCACTACCCATGGAGTTCCTATCTCCCTTTTTCTGTCCAGCACGACCCATCAGGATCGCCATAGATGAGAATGAGCCTGCTGATGGCTGGGGGTCGTGGTTCCCGAACTGTCTTGTTGAGCTCATTTGTGGCATGCCGGAAAAGTCCAAGCCGCTCTTTTCATCTGAGATCCCACTTGCCCTTCGTTGGTGGCCAGCGTCGGAATGCTGTCTCTTCTTTCTCTTCCATCTCAACAAGAGTAATATAGCCAGCAGAATGAGTGCCACTCCAACAATTGATGAAAGAACTGCTATCAGAATTTTAATTGGAAATTTGATACCTGCTGATGGTGTACTAGCTTCAGACCCCGTGGACGAAGCTGCTGATGCCGGCGATGTTGTTGAATTCAAGCCCACTGATGTGGGAGTCGAATCTATACCCATACTAATCACCATGTTAGCTGGTGTTTAGATCATACATGGAAGAAACAAAATTCATAGATATATACCTTAGCTGTGACGCCGATTTTGATACCAGCTTAGCAGTCGCATTTACCCAGCAATTTTCCTTTGCAGTGAACATGCATAGTACGTCGTCTTTATTTCCACCAGATATCACAACAAGCCCATCCTCATCTCTGGCAACTGAGTAGTCGGCTCTTGTGCTAGACGGTGCTAGTGTACTGTTATAAGTCGGCCAATTGGCAGCTGTCAATTTTCCTGCTCCTGCTCCAGAGACCAAGTCTCGTGTCATGAATATCGGCTTGGAGCTCGTTATCGGCTGCCCATTACCATCAACAAGAACAGTTCGGTTGACTTGATTTGGCGCAACAGACATGTCAAAGGTATAAAGCATCTTGCTTCCATCGTCCCCATCGATAACTATCGCTGCGGTCCCGTCAAGTGGCTCAGCCAAGGACGCTTTCGAATCAACCCATGCATTGGCAGAACTGAACAGCATCGCTTTCGTGTTGGCATCGCTTCCTCCAATATACAATGCCTCCGTCTCAGACCATGGAATTAATTTTGGCGATATAGCTGGCGGAGCGATGGACTCGTAAGCCAGTACCGGGTAAGGTTCCGATGCTTTGATGGTGAAGGTTTGTGATGAGAACATTTTATTGCCATCCTGGTTTCCTGCGTAAACAAGAATGGAGTCGGATGCGTTGAGATATACGGCACCATGGTAAACTCGATTTTGGGTGACGGGCACCGTCGGCCGTATTGTTTCCCATTTCCCAGTTGCGAATGTGAATCGCTGCAATCCTTCATACTCTGTCGAATTAGAAACACCCCCAACAATGTAAAGTGCTGCGGCATCTGGCTTATCCTTTGGTGTACTCTTTACACAAACCCCTCCGGTCACCGACACTCCTCCCGCTAATGACAACCATAGCGCATCTTCCTCCAATGCCAAACTCTGGAAAGCCTTTGGTGAGTAAGAATAAAGAGTGTTTCCATATATAACTGAGCAAGCCTCTTCGATCGCTATTTGGGGGATCGGTATGGGCATATTTGCGTTAACAGAGTAGTCGATGAATTGTAGCCCCAGGTCAGGAAGGGATCTTGTCCCAAATTGTCCACTGTATAGATAAATTTACTGTAACATAGCTATCAACGCTGATGTCAGTTTGTTGTGAGCTGCCGCCGAAGGGAAATTAGACAGTAGTCGTATGTTATTTTGTGCTTCGTACAAATGGAAATCGCGACCCGTAAACTATCGTGAGCAACACCTCGAGATCCAATGCATCCACGCAATAGATCTTCAGATAACGAAGACTAGGCACTTCGATTGAAGGTTTCAATGGTTTCGACAACACTAGTCTGGATATTGTTTGGTTTGAAAGTTTCGCGCAGTTGTAGTGGTTAACCTGGCTGAAACAACGGAGTCTCGAAACCTCGGAAACCCTCAATAAGGGAATGCCTAAGTGAGCGATGTGTCCGAGATTTGCCAAGTTGTCGCAACGTACTTTGATGATACGGAATCAAAGGATACAGCTCAGTTCGTACGTGTGCTGCTATCGAACAGGATATGATGGTGGTGTAGGTGTGGTGTGTTGGGGGATACGAAGATGGTTAAAGAGATGAGTATGCAAAGGCCGAGCGATTGCTGCAACCCAGTGCCACGAATAGGAGTGCTGTAAATGATGTATAGTATTGGTAGGATCCGTCTGCTAATTGGGTAATGCGTTACTCAACAGGGGAATGGGGGCGAATCAGTTGTGACGTGAGATACTTCGTAAATTGGGAAACGAATAAACAGACGATCGAGTAACTCCAGGCCACACTGATCACGACCGAGGTGATAAATAGAGATGAAGCAAAGGAGGTGTGAGAGAAGCTGGGCGAGCGTTCGCACGTTGCGATGTGAGGTTTGATGCTGGAAGATGGCTTGTCAAACAGTCCCGTCCTGATCTGGTCTGCGGCGCGGCGGTGATATTGGGGCGGTACTCCGTTGGACCCGTTTATTTTGGTGATATCGCCAGGTCGATTGATGATTACGGAGATGATGTGGTAAATGGAAAAGTGAGGCTCTCTCTCTCTCTCTCTTCTCTCACGCTGACTGAGTGGTGGGGAGATATCTGAAGACAGCAGATGATGATAACGAAGGTTAATCGGATGAAGACAAAGAGGAGTCGGAAGGAAAAGAAGCACACCACAAACACACACACACACCACCACACACCACCGAACACACAGACAGTCCAGTAGTACCCTCGAGCCCTCCAAAGCTTCGTGTTTTTCCTCAAAGAAGAAGGGCGGTCGGGGTTGCAGTAGGGATACGGCTAAAGAAGTCGATGGTGGTGATGATTGGATCGAGGGCGGTAAAACGGGCGACACTGCATGGATGAGGAGGAGACCATGTTTCGTGGCCAGACCACTAGGACGGTTCAAGGAAAGTCCAGGAACGGGGGTCAGGGGAAAACAACCGACCGAACGACCAAAAATACAAACGATAGGACGGCAGATGAAGCTGGAGTCAGACTTACTGAGCGGCAAGTCATGAAGCCTGACGGCCAACCAAACATCGACGGGACAGATCTGTAATAAGTGCGATTGGATCTGGATTATTGGATCATCCGCCCTCCAGTAGAGTTCGAGCTTGCTCCCAATATACTTCCTACGCCAAAGGCAGATAGGCTGATACATATACAGTACTATATACGATTCAGTCGTTCTATCTCGAAATAATACGATATCTACATACACACTTCGATCCAAGGTTGCCCTGATTTATTGATTTCTATATCAGAAAACACTCCATGCACATAAGACTGCAGATAACCCCGGCGGCATCCCTTCGTTCGGGTTAGGTTTGCGGGTAAACCATGATGTGATATGATGATATAGTACAGGAAGTAAAAGCAGAGACACGCAGTCCTACCTCACCTCATCCACCAAGTCCATAATCAAGCCCCAAGGCAAGATCTTCCGCTGCCGTCCAAAGTTCCAATGTACGGAGTACAAGTATAGCAACAACTGTTGGGAACGATAATGACGACTACACACTCGATATACTTCCTCTACTGTGTAGCCTCAACTGACAAATCACATCCCAAGCTATTCTTACACCAAGTTGTTTTTATCTTCGGGCGTCCGATTCGTTGCAGGGTAACCTTATTATTCGCGTCGTACGAACTCAATTTGGCCAAGAAGAGACTTTGGGATCATTATTCAGGTCAGGTTTTTATTCTACTCCGTACTGGGCTGTATGTACAGCAGATTGATGTCTACGGCGCAATATTTATTAGCGACAAACCCTTTCGCTACTGTAGCTGGCCAGCCTTACCCCCTCGAGCCCCTCAGAACGTAAATACCTCTAGGTTTATTTGCGTGGAGTCGTCAAGTGCAATCAGTGTTTCAGCTCCAACGCTATCACAGTCACATCGCTGCTTCAGCAATTGTCTGCGCCACTCCCTGTGGTACTGTACCCTCTCTTGACGGTACCGTAGCATGCCCTTTTTTGTTATGGAGTGTTTCTTCCATTCGACACGTTTTCACATCATGTTTTAACATGGATTGGACTCAGCTTACAAACCAAAAACCAAAATACCACCAGCGTACAGAGGACTGTGCAACGTCTTCAAACAAAAGAGACTCACCCGCACGCCCCTTCCCCCACTTTCTCCGCAAAGGTCTTTTAACTCTCTGGAACTCCATAATGTATACTTACTCTTTGCCCTGTGGAAAGTATAATCCACTCATATCACGAGTGAGAATTACAAGCCGACTCACACTTTGGGCTGTGTGCTCTGAGTTTGAATTAACTCTTAACCACGATTGATTTCTTTAAGCGCTTGGTCCTCCCCCTCCGAGATATCATCCCCAGTAAATATCATGTCGTTCAATCAGCTGGATCACATGCCTCTATCCTCAGTTGATGGTGGGATGAAGCCGCGCGCAAGACTTTACCACTTGCTTTGGATTTTTATTGGGCCCCCAGCACAACCGTTTGGTCAGCCATGACTGACGTTTTATCGAAAGCTGATACCGCACGGCTCGTCGAACGCAAATCAGTGGCCCTGGTGTAGAATACAGAAAATACAAGGCAGTTGATTGCCGGTATCACGGCGCATGCAGGCTTCGAAGAAGGTGGGGTGTAAAGGCAAGCGGACTGTGGCTGGATGTAAAACTCCTAGCCCTATGTCCTTGTTGAGGAGTAGGAAGCTTCTTGATTCAAAATATGATTTCCTGGGTCATGTGTCACTAGTATCTGAACCAAATCCTGTGAATCGACTGTGCCTAGAGTATTGGCGTATCACTATTGTTGTCCTGGACTCTTTTCTCTTCTCCTAATATCTCCAGTCTATTTCAAACTTTCAAACTAGAAAGACTCATGACTACTTTTGAAGTGGTGCGTTTCTTGATAAGTCAGGCACAGATTCTAAGTCCATAAAAGGCAGTATTACATTGCGAAACGCAACTAATAAACACACTAGATGCTCCAGTAATGGCCAGAATAGAGTGCATTCTCTGCTGAATCATGAGCACTTGCTACATTTCCATCAAGCAGGATCGGCCGCTTTTGGTAAGATATCCCTTTCCTTAAACACACCCAATCCTATAACATCAGTTTGATGCGAACCTTATCTATAGCAATACTCAATAACAATATGGTAAGATGACAGTGGTTAACAGGCGAGGTCCATTTGTTAAATATGGCGGTTTCCTTCTGATCACATTATCTGTTGAAACCACTTCGTTGGCAAGTGCATACCTCAAGGACTATCTCGCTGCTTTCGTCCTTCCTTCTAGTCAGCTTCTCAAACCATTGCCCTCTATCATTTTGTGTACAGTACACTTCGTGTGCAGCATGCTACTCCGAGCTATGTTTAGTAAGTTTCTATGTTTTGCAAAGGGCGCCAAAGGGGCGCTGTAGATAATGTTGTTCAACCATGGTGGTGAATGAAACCATAACCTGAGCCGCTATGTAGCATTCGGTACTTTAAAATGATGGTTATAAACTCTCAGGTAAACAAAAGATGGCGAAGGTCGTATTGAGCTTAATATCCCTAGAAATGCGTTGCATAATAAAGTCCTGCTCCCCAACATTTCTTCTGCACACAAGTGATTTATTTCAAGAAGATGAATGTTTTCTGTAGTAGATCATTTCTCGGTAGGCCACCACTCAGCCTGTAATCTTCTTCGATTCTGTAACAGGAAACATATCTTAATTGCTGAGCTGAGATCAGACCATTTGAGCTTGAGAGTGTCGAACAGTGTATAATTCAAGAGGATTCAAGGAGATTCAAAGAGATTCGGCATCTTTCCTACTTATACAATGGTTCCGGCAGCTTAGCATCTCATTCACGAGCCTCCCAGGTATTTGAATCAAATGACATCACCTATGGAAATGGTAACGGAGCTCATATTGATGCTTGTTTAGTGTAAACTTGAACTTGTGTACTGTCATCCCCAGCGATTTCATAGCATGTCTTCCTTCGTAAGTTGTATCTCAGAGTAGCGAGCCCAGCATAGACATTGAAGAACATGTTCTTAGTGGTTAGAACAACTAGAACAACTAAATATAAATATATATAGTGAATTTATGAAACCTAACCACAAGATCGCAGTTTACCATTGCCAGGAGATACATATTACAGAGAGGAAAGCAGGCGATGGCAGAGCTTTAATATGTGGTTTGTATTCAGCTGAAGATATTACTGGAAAATATAGTAACTACAGATATCGTTCTGGGCATTCTCAGTCTCCAGAGAGCAGCTCGCTTATGATGACTTACCAGCACTCACACTTCTCAGGGTTAAAGAATGGCCTATGTATTGGCTAGTTTAGGACCAAGAGTCGCATAAGCTCCATGGCTCAACGGAGTTGTGTCAATAATTTTGGAATAGATCAATATAAAAAGCCCCCCTTATCTGCAAATAAATATAGCTGTATACTTGCGGATAACGCGTGTCTCTTAAGGAAGCTCAGAAGCATAGGTAATCATACAGAAGCAACAGGGAAATGGCCTGCTGGTTCTTCATGATGATTTCTAACATTGTATGAATATCAACAGAAAGAACGGTATTTTATAGAGATGGCTAACATGACACCAAGGGTTATAAATTGTGCTTGTAAAGTATTCACACCCTCACCCTTGGATTTTCTGGTATTACCAGAAGTGATGAGTAAGAGTATGATTACAGACACCAACCCAATTGAAAGGTAGTTTCACTGCAGTAAGCAGTTTATCGTCACAATAGGCTTTGTAAAACCTTCCCTATCTGTATCTAGGTAATGAAATATGAGGGTTCTAATTGCTTTCCACCTCTCTTTGTTACTCGGATTTGTCTAATACGAGAAAATTCAGGAACTTGGGGGTTTAAGAATACACGAGATATCCAACGACCGAAATGCATGGAGGCAGAGAGATCTCGAATAGAAGTAATCTATATACAGTGACCAAACAATGAATTAGAACGGAGAATTCGTGAATGCTAGGTATACACTCGCCTTCCCGCTATCTCTAGTCTCGCGAAACACAACTTTATACATTTAGAACATAATTTAGGATCACGCTAGAAACGAGAAGTTATTAATAAGATATAATTCCCTATCGAATTCCGAACGCTATGCAGGATGAAGTAATACACGCCCCAGCGCCATGCGATAATGAGTCTAAACCTACAAACGACGCCGCGTATGATCCAAAAGATACAGATACCAAGGATGCCTAGGCCAAGATATACAGTTCAGCCAGTACTGATTTAATTATAATAAAACCGATCACTTGGCAGTGCTCGAACCTCCTACGGCATTCTCACCATCAACCAAAGGGTCATAGTCCTTGTTCCCACTCCTGAGCGAAGATTTGTTCTTGCTGCTGCTGCCAGTTTTCGTTTTCTTCACTGTGTTTGTTGTGACCTGTTTGGCTAGCTCAGCTTTGGCTAGCAATTCTTCGTCTTCATCTCCCGAGTTTATCTCATCGCTGCTTCCACTCTCAGGGTTTTCGTATCCTTCGCTACTGTAGCCATCTTCATTCTCATCATCCGCTATCCTCTCATGGCCATCTGGCTTTTGATTTTTGATGAACGAGTCGACGATATAATACTGGGTTGCGTTCATAATGACCGGAAAAATAAACATAACAAATGCAACCTGAAGCGCCTCGTTCCCTTCGGTCCAGCGCAAGGCCCAATCACCTACGCGAGATATCCAAGGTAAGACGAGGAAGATAATCAGGACACATATTTTCATGCCCATGAGCCCCATGAAATATATGACGGACTGTTTCATCCACCACCAGGCGCGAGGGGGGTGGCCATAATTTCCAGAGGCGATTGATTCGGGAGGGGAGCCAACGGGAGTATAGAGAAAGAGCGCAGTCAGGACTCGAAGAAGCACAATTAGGATTGGAATTCCAACTGTCGTCTAAAGTCTTTGTCAGTAGGTATCAAGACCCAAATAAGGAAAACTTACATCGATTGCCAAATTCAGTAAATAGAAGCTGCAAGGATTCGGGCTGTAACCTTCTCCATCCACTACCCTTCTCACTAAACTGTTGAGTCCCCTTTGTGCAACTGTGCTTGCATCCAGCGAGATGGTAAACTGACCACTACTCAACATGCTCATCAACAGATTTGCGATATGTACCAGCACACTTCCTACGACTTGTTTCGAGGCATCAAAGAACCAAACCTTCACTGGGCGTTGAGGGCGTTCTCTCCATCTTTTATATACAAGTGCTAAAAGTGCTAACACGCCTAAGGCGCCTTGCACAAGGATTGCAAATTTGCCCAACAGTTCACATTCCCCTGTATCCTGGGATGGTTCCTTTGGTGAAGATACCATGGTGGCGATAGCAGCAGAGAGTGTCGAAGTTGGAACATCAACCCCTAGTTGTATATATGACGAGGCTGTTGCTACCGCAGCGGCGATGGCAGTTGAAGAGACATCTTGGAAAGCCAAGGTGGGCTCGATGCCTGGAGGGGGAAGCATGAAGTAGATGGCTTGCTCTGTAATGGCGGGGTCAATATCACCCTACTGCTGTCGATGGCAGGCCCTAACTACCAAGCTCGTACTCGAAGAAGCCACTTCGTTGTTTGTGAGTTGTCGAAAATGGCGGATAGGCGTTGGGGCAAACTCTATATGGATATGGTTTTGAAAGTCAAAGTAGGTTGACCAACTCGCTCCTGTGGTAATCGTCACAAGATGCTGCCAGTAATATGAATGATCAGAGCAGCTTGTATCCTGGAAGACAAATAGTATGCTGTGAGAACTGAGTCAATTAGGTGGTGATTGATGTTGTCGTGAAGGGGCACGAGTAGTGAGGTTACGATGCCTGTTCCTTGGCTGGGCTGAGTCCAAAGCGAAAGCTCTATATTTACGGCACGGGTATTGGATCGGGAGTCAAATCGGGCTGTGCCGAGCCCCGTTGGAGAGATGTATCAGTTTTCCACACCAAAATTAAGGTTACAGGACCACATTATGTTTCTCATGTATTGGTAGCCAAAATGTGAAGTAATAGCTGGGTAGGTACAGTACATGTCACCGCGAGCTTCGAGTGAATATCCCTTCCCAAGTTTCTACTACTTACCTCACTCCTTTATTAACTCTTCAGAAGTTGTACTTCTCACCTACCCGATAAAGACATTTCGATTGTGCAACTTATTACGAAACACCCTGTCATACTGTGTAACCAATAGCACAGGGTGGATAAATGGAGTTAACGGTGCTGTTTCATTCTCATAACCATCCTAAGATTTACTTAAGCCACGTCCTATATATCCCATATGTCCCAAAATCCATGTATGACCGATCGAAATTGTCAAGGAAAGAGAACCACCTGAGCTCCCGACTTGAAGTCTTTCCATGCTCTTAGCCACCCCAGCCTTATCGCCGGAACACGAAGTCGGGATGGCGAGCCAGAAGTTGACTAGGCAGGGCAGGACTGTAATGTATAAGCGTATATTTCTAGCCATAGAAACATAGTAGGCCGAAAACGTGAATGAGGGCAACTTACAGCACCACAGCTTCCGCAGGTCTTATCACTCTGGCCTGTTGCACCACACTTGGGGCAGTCTGATCCGTGCATTTTTGCTTCGAGATCTGGGCTTCGTAATAGCCTAGTTGTTTTCGTTAAGATGTCTTGCGTTCAAGTTCGAGTTTTTCTTGGTTTGTGTTGTTCTTTGTTGGTAATCGGAAATAGATAAGAGGAGGGCAGAGTTATTATAAAGGGTCCACGATCTGAGATGCAGCCTTGCTTGATTGGCCTTGCCAACTGCGGGGTTCGCTGACTTGCATCCAGCAGCTATGTTAGTAGCAAATAGAAAGAAGGAGTTAATGCTAGGCAAAATAACTCGGCGCACGTGGACAATATCCAGAAATGGGGGAGTTGCAGCGGTATTATGTTGTTCCTCCCGTTGTGTCGAAGTCTCAGAGCACAAGCAGACTGGAGGATACGACAGGATGAGGGCTTCAAGAGAAAGCATCAGGATACCTTTATTTAGCACAGAAAAGATACAGGCAACTCAAACAGCATCACAATTTGTAAGGAACCAAAGTATCTGGGTACTGAGCAACAGGCTGCAGTTGGGTTTTGTTGAGCCATAGCAATATCAATATCATCATAAAATCTACGAAAAGTAGACGGTCCCAAGCAATCGAAAGCCCATCGCAATGTGGCTATAGACATCCCCTTGCCGCCGGAAGAGTGATAATTTCCTTTTAACGCCTAGTAAATACGCCTTTGATAAAACCAACAATCGAAGTCGAGTTTGACTTCGAACCCAGAGGAGAAGAACGCCGTTCTGAATGTTCCACCACGGTATGTACCTTCCGACTGGATGTTGTTGACGGGCCCGTAGAAGCCTTATGTGCTGGGAGCGAGCGAGGTCTCTCCACCGGCCCGTCTATTTGTTATTCGATACCGTGCTGTCTTTTGAGCTGCTCTAAATTGTCCTTGCGAGCCTCGATATCCTCTTTCGACTTGACCATCTTGTCTGGCTGGTGGTATAAGACTGAACCTGTTAGTAATACTAATGATACGTGGGCGGAGGGTATTTAGCCTACCAACGAGATACCGATTTTGAAAGTTGAAGCCGTTGAGTTTGTCGCAAGCCTGCTTGGCATCCATTACGTCTTCATAGACGACGAATGCGGTGCCTTTGGTATTGTTGGCAATTCCCTGGCGAATTTGCCTACAAATGATCAGTATGGTAGCTCTTGGGCGATGGTGGAGGGGCATAGAGCCTCGTCCGAACGTACCGGATAGGGCCAAATTTGCCGAAGAGATCAAACAACTCCTCTGGGGTGACGTTGTAGCTATCATATGTTAGCTCCTCCTGTTATCTAGGATGAATGCGCGTGGCCTTAGATGCGACCAAGAATATTGGGTTCGTACCTTAGATTCTTGATGAAAAGAGCTCTGTGGCACAGGTTAGTAAGTTATCCCTTTTGGCGCTTCTTGGTTTTGACATACCGATTGACCTCAGGCGCAAGTTTACCTCCTCGATTCATCGTCCAAAGTGTATTCTGTCGTGGTATATCTTGGGTTGGGGTTGGAGAGGTTAAGGTGTTGCAGGCAGTGGAGTGGACGGAGTATTTGAGGCTCTAGTCTCAGACGCCAAATCTTCAACACAACCGAGAGCGGACGAAGGCAGCCATGGCAGCCTCGCTTACATACACAAACCCCAACGAATAAGGATATAAAGTGTTATTCACCGATGCAACTCAATACATTTCTACTGTTATCACGGACTATATACTGCTTAAAAACTTGCTTTACATTATGATTAGGATGAGTCATATTTATTGTGTGAATGTGTTCGGAGACTTAGCGTCAAGCTCGCCTAATGTTGAAAGACAGTTTAACAGCAGTCAATATATGTAAGGCTTGTTTCCTTTCAACAATTGGTCTTTATCTATTCCATCCTCCACTTATCAAGGAAGTATATTTTCTCATAACTCTCGAGGTTATATATGGCCACTTTACTTGAACTGGACACACCGAGTCTTCCTTATGCAATCCCGTAGGCTCATACTGCTTAGCAATTGCAAGAGCATTTGGCATTCATTCTTCTTCTTAAAGAATTCCGATTTCTTTATGACCGATTTGACATCAAATTATCATTCTCTACCTCAAAACTCATAGATTCAGAATCATGGCTGGGTGGTATGCCCGTCACTCCTGGTAACAGCTCCATTGATACAGTTAACTATTTGGATTGAATATCACTAGTTCACTAGTATTCGGTGAGCCGGTAGCCGTACTCCAAGTTTATATTAAGGCGAAGTCAGAAACCATATGTTGGTGTTCCTTCACCTCTCATCAATCTTCGAGACAATTGGCCATTCACTACTTCGAGTTATCGTTGGAGCCGAGAATCGTCTTTGCTCAAAAAACCCTGCCATCTATTTCCTTAGAACCAGGAACTGCAACAAGTACTTTTTCGCGATCTACCATAAAATGCATAATTCCTTGGTGGATACCCCGTCTCGATCAGACACGCGTTGTCTTCAAAAGGTTTTGGTACTGTATTGTACAGTACATGGCACTGGCTTGGTACAGATATCAGCAATGAGTTAGCAGGCAGCTTTTGAAGTAATCGTCCAAGGTCAATTGATGCCTGCTTGAGACGATTTGGAATCCATTGGGGTTTCAGCCGGAAAACTGTATCTTAAGAATTGAATGGTAAAGTTGTTCTTCTCATTCCGGGTACGAATAAGCCCAAGGACCCGCTTGAGAGGCCAGGCATTGACATGTCTACGGCACAGCGACTCGTTAACAGTAAAAAGATTTTGTTCCTTATATCCATAGACCATGATGTGAAAGTATCTAGTGTAGTTTCAAGGAAGCTGGAGTTATGCTGCCGAGGTTACCGAACGTATTGCCCCAGCCGATAGTTGAATGTAGCATGTTCAATAGCTGATCTGAACATAGCCTCACGGCGTTATAGAAGCAGAAAGACCTATGTAATTCATGAGTACAGATACATTGCTCGTTACAACAATACTACTCCACAATGACGTGTGAAGTGAGTCCTGTTCCACTTGTCAAGTGAGCTGTTGCAACATCCAACGCAAGTTATAAATAATGAGTATCTAAATATTGGCTTGTTGAACATCTGATCAAAGTACTTTCGTACTCAGCTCAGAGCGTTGTCATCTCCACAGCGAGATTTCCAAAGGCGAATGAACTAATATTAATAATATTAATTGGATGACCAACGTAAACATAGGAAAGAGGAAAGAAGAAACAATGAAACATCTGCCACTACAGTACTGACTCTGACTGTACTACTGGCTTCCAATCTGACCTGGCTGAGAATATTCCGAACGACAGGACGCGAGATGAAGACGGGACCTCGTCCTATTTGATTGTGCCGGTACGTAATGTGGACCTCCGATTGACGAAAGAATTACCCGGTACAAAGCACTTTTGCACTTCCCTACTAAAATAATGAGGCTGGCTGAAGCGAGTAATTCCCATGCATCCATTAGCCGGCCCTATCCTGGTGGAGTTACGAGCTTGTTCCCCAGGGGTGGCTTTCATCGTTGTACTTCGTCCATCTAGTGGTCCCGTGATGTGATAGCACGTTTTAGATCCACTGACGGTCTCATTCTCACGTGGGTCCATTGTGTCGGCTGTTGTCGACTGTCAGAACAGCACCGCCCACCACACTTGCTTATTGCAACTACAGCTACACTACTGTAACCAGACTAACAAGCGCCAGCCACGTTTCTCCTACAGTAATGTACCGTACTGCTGTACTATTGTTCCGTACGGTATTCTATTTTAAAGTGCAGCACGCAATGTTTCACATTTTGATTTTACTACTCGGTTTCTAGATCGTCGAGCCCTACCGCACCCACCATCTGGACATCTACTTCCGCACGCAAGGAGATACACCCGCGGGAGACCTAGATCGGGAATCCAACATGTATTGTATGGACAGTAGTGAGTACTCTGTACTGTACGAAGGTATCAAATCGCCCCTTATTTTAGTGGGAGCCGCTCGGGTAAAACTCTAATTTCAACGTTGGCAATCACATCGCTAGTCCTCTCCTCTCCGTACCATTGGGGCTACCGAGTATGCTTGGACACTTTTTACAGTACAGTACAGTAGCTCTTAAGATCAGCAAAGTGTTTCCTGCTATCCAGTCAACCGCGTACCTTCGAAGTACAGTACTTTATGCTACAGTATTGTGTGTGCATTGGAGAAAAAGAGTCGCCCCCGACACCAGTTACTTGATATATCAACGGACGACATTTATTGGCTCTGTTGGCTACCAGCGCGTCCATTATTTAGTACTCTTTACCTGCTTGTAACGAGTCGTGAACCTGTAGGCTTATCGAAGACGGTAGCTGTCAGTCCAGCACTGCCTTCTGTATACTTATAGCACCTGGCGGTTTAAGTATCCACCTGCACGATTGCATTGTCCACAGACTCTTGGAACCCAGTCAAACGTGCTGCTCAGGCATATGGATCGTAAGGGTGCCAAAGAGCTAGTGGAGCTTGAAATTGCACTTACTTTCGTACTTACGAACCAGAGCATAGGACAGGTCGGTACGGCTTATTAGTCAGAACCCGCATTGTTAATGATTCAACTAAGAAGTCAACCCAAGAACTCAAGCAAGCTTGAAGTGTCTCAGACTAATACAGGTTAGTCCTATCACTCCCTATGAAGCTAGTTGGGGCGAAATCACACCTACAGTACGAGCTGTCCGAATTTAGAAGATTAATGGAGACTCAAAGTTGATCACGGTTTTTAGCCAATCAAACCGCACCAAGCTTTCCAATTACCTTATGGAGGTATGCTAGTCTTGCTCAACTACGGCGCAAGGATGGTTTCTAAAAAGATCGTCGAGCTCAGAATTTAGGTCTAGCCAAAGCATCCTATTCCTGGCACATCATCTTATTCCCCACCATTTTGGAGAGCATGGGGGGAACGACAATAGGTCGTTACAAATGCATCCTCCGCCCCTTCCATTTCCTGATCATTTCCATCCGTTCTTTTGTTGTATATCCCATCTGATTTTGAGTCTTTCTCCGAAGTCTGTTGACTTTCTTGACTTCATTCTCTTGCGGCTAGTTATCTATCGACGTCTTGGCGCCAGTCTATTCATTATGAAGCTCTTTATAATATCGCTGCTTAGCATTCCCACACTAGCTGTACTAGATGTCTCTTTCCCGTAATCACTCCTCTATGAACCACTTGCACGTTCGTTGCTAACTAGTCAAGTGTACCACTTGCACTGCGTGCAGCCCCTACAAGTATCGATGGTTTCTGTGGTGCCAGTTCGGAGACAAAAGCGACATGTTTAACCTCCACCTTTGGAAACTGCTGCTCTGAAAAGGGTTTCTGCGGCAAGACGGTAGCCTATTGTGGCGAGGGTTGTCAATCCGAGTTTGGAACTTGTCTAGCAAGTACAGCTGGTACACAAGTCGTCTCGACGAGTGGTACTTGTGGTGCAACCAGCAGTGCAAACATCACCTGCAAGGGAAGCGAATTTGGAGATTGCTGCTCACCTCTTGGCTATTGCGGAGGCAACTCGAGCTACTGCGGTGCTGGATGTCAAAGTCTGTTTGGCACATGTCCTGGAAGTACTGGGTCACAAAACTCAGCTTCTACTCTTCTTCCTATACAAATAACGACATCCTCAAGCACCTCCAGTGTCACCCCAAAGCCGACCGGAGTGAGTGCAGTAAGCATTGATGGAAACTGCGGTTCTAATTCTGCGACATTTGCAACCTGCCTTACGAGCGAGTTCGGGAACTGCTGCTCAGCACTCGGTTTCTGTGGAGGAAACTCCAGCTACTGTGATACGGGCTGCCAAACGTCCTACGGCACTTGCGGGACAGGTAGCAATGCGACGGGAACAGCAAAACCAGCCGGGGATCCACCTGTGGAATTTCTCTCTGCTGGTGCGAAAGCAGGAATTGGTCTAGCTGCTGCTGCACTGGCCATTGCCGCTATGGGCGTCATTGTATGGTATGTTCTCCGTCGAAGGAAGGGCCCAAGGCGGGGAGCAGTGGAAATGGGTGGATCCGATGCTGATACTGGCTTTCAAGATAGAGATAACGGTACTTTGATACAGCAGCCGCAGACTGGTGTAGTGGCGCATAACGAATCCATGGTTCCACTGTCCAGTCTCGGTCCTCAGTTTCGGAGAGATGGGAGTGGACCGACTGTACATGAATTGGGGCACGCTGAGGCGGCAGAATTGGATACGTTCCATGAAGGAAAAATAAACCCGTACGAATTGTCATCAGAAAATTCCTATGATAGGAAAGAAAAAGAAATGAGAAAGGACTGGGTGGATGATAGGGCCGCGGCTGGTTATGATGGTGCTTACCGAGGGAACTAATTTATCTTTCTCTATTTTGTATATATTTTTTAAACAGAGACCTTTTTGAAACACATTTCTTCTGCTCGATGTGAATCTTGTGAGTATCATGTGATATAAGGCTTCTTCCACTGTTCCTCTGTCACATTATATTTTTTTTAAAAAAGATCAGGAACTTTTGAATTGATTGGAAATACAATTACTTCGGAGGGCCTTGAATGGAGGCTTTGAATTTTGAAATAAGGAAATAAACCAAACAATGACGGCAAATAACAGTATATGTGCCACGACGAACCACGAGGAGAGCAGATGGCCGCAATGTTCGGTAAATACTAGCTAGTAAATAAACAATAGATACAGAAAGATTGCTCAGCGGTGAAAGACTGCTCCTCCAGGAGTCCACGACTTATCTCGGACACAGTACCAAGTATCAGCCGAACTCGAGTTCTGTGACGAGTTAGATTGATCAACACTGGCATACAAGCTCCAGCCATCTCTCTCCAACGTCTCCAACATTCGAAGTACCAAGATTCTCGTTTCCATTGTCTCTTCGCCACTGGCTGCCCAAGGATAACCGAGGAGTTTGAACTCATACGCATTCAACGACTGGTCTTTCCATTCTTCTGACTGTAGTTTATTCAAATTCTGCAACATCCCTTTAAACAATGCTATCATCGCACCGCTTGCACCCCCTAACCGTAATCGATCTGCTCTGTGGAACGAGATTGAAAACCACTCGCTAGGTTGAGGAGTCACTTGTTTTCTGAAGACCATGGTGTCTTTATCGAGTTCTTTCTTGCTAATATCCGTGCTGACATGTAGTATCCATCCCATCGAGTAAAGGCACGCTAGCACCTCTCGCATTAGGATTCGTGCTCTGATATCGCTTTTTGAATACCCATCCGCCCATGGATAACCTGCTAGCTTGATCTCGTGGGAGCCACCATATAATCGTTCTTCCTGAATTCCGTCAGACCATGAAGTGTTTACCACCCTTCGTAGTACTTCTATATCTTGCTGGGGAAACCGTAGGAAACGGATGGTGTCGCTTTTGTGTAAAGAAAGAGAAGCGAAGGTAGATTGGAAGGTTGTTGTGTTATAAGATGGTGGTTGAGCATTTTGAGTCCCAAATGATTGCTCTGATTTTTGCAGCCTGGCTTTCTCTTCGGTTTTCTCGCCTTTCTTATCTGAACCGAACATATTGTCTGAATGGATGAAGCAACGAAAATGAAGCAACTTCGAAGACTAGGGAATAAGTTTGTTGATACTGAAGACAAAAAAATTTGCGGCCAACTACTAGTTGTACTGCTGTGTAAATTCAATTTTCACTATTGGGAAATATTGGGAATATGAATGCCATTTACTAGTTATTGTGTGGCTGTACGCTTGAATAGTCAACAAGGCTGAGTTTACCTAGTCTGAAGATGACAATACAAGGCTTAGACGATGACTATGACGTTACGAGTAGTCGGTACAGTAGATCTGATAGGCCCACCTCGACCTACGTTACAAAATCAACATCACGTTAGTCAGCCTTGATTCGTCTATTATCTACACTATTAGAATGGATCTTTCCCTCCCTGCTAGTAGAATAACATGTTACATTTTTAGGATGCACTTTCAAGATTGGTGTTATATCACATTGTGAGGCTTTTGATACTAGAACTAGTGTTTGTATTACCTGCTATTCAACTATGTGTCGCAATCTCATTATTGAATCACTGTCGTCACATCCGAGTCATCTTTATCCAGTATGGTACAAGTTTCTTTGAGGAAATTAGTGTTAAACCCAGGTACTCATGAAATACAACCAAATATTGAATCCTAAGATCGATTCAACTTAAGGTTGAAGTGATATGCTTCATTAGGCACTTAGAACTCCCCGGTAACGCAAACGTAATTCGCCAACATGCTCCCCATAATCTTAATGAGACATTTATGTGATATATCTCTCTGTAATCAAGCCATCTTCATCTCTAAGGCTTTGATATTGTCTTCAAGGTCTTCCTTTTTGTACTCTAATTCTTTGACCTCTCTCTCCAACTTGCGCTTCTTAGTTTTAAACTCGTCTAGTTCTTCCTGTGTGCTACGGGGATGTTTGCCCAGAGACACTCCCGCTTCGCCCGAGTTTTTCAATATAAAGTTCTCTTTCTCCAATATTCTTTTCTCGTTCTGAAGCTTAGTATTTGCATCAGAGAGACGCCGGTTTTCTTCGGTGAGCTGCTCAATATTTGCGAAGGTTGTTCCCTTGCTCTGTCTACTGTGCAACCTGATCTGGGCAGTGAGGTCGGCCTTGTCCATCTCCAATTCACGGTTTTGCTCTTTGAGTTTGTCTATAGTGTCTTGGAGCGTGGATTGGGTAGAAATATCTGCAGTAGTGGTATGTTGCCCCAAAGAAGAGGTACTTCCGTGACGAGTTCTCCTGATCTCGCGTCCCTTAATGAATCTGTTAATCGCGGCTTCCGCAGCGCCTGTCAAGAGGAACCAGGTAAGCCTAAATTCTCAAAAATCCCCAACTTTTTTCAGGTAACGGTGGGAATTAGTGAAGGAAACTTACCCATCATCTTGGAAGGACCTGGCGCACCACATGGACTTGTAACATCACGAATCAGACTTGCAGTGGGAGTATTGGTTCGAATAGCATTGATGATTGGCTTTTGCTTTGATGGAGACACCTTTCTAATTGTACCGTTCTGTACCCATTGACCAGACAGGTCCTTGTAGAATTGGCGTGGATGGTTTGGCTGGTTCCCGATAACCGAATACTCCGAACGCGTGGGATATTGAATGATTGCATCTCCCTCAAGGTCAATTCGAAGATCAACTAGGGTTTTTTTTAGATCAGCAAAGTCTTTGGCAGCGGTATCAAATCTCCTGTGTACTTCAGTGTTAGTATTTTACAGCCGTTTAATGTACTAAAAGAAACTTACTTGGTGAGAGCATGTGCCTGGTCAATTTTCTCCTCGTCCAGATCTGACATTTTACCATAAGCTATGGCTATGTCCTTTAGAGATTCTACCTCTGTCTCTAAGTTGAAAATTGGCTTGTGGTTCTCCCGCGAGCTCTTCCAGCCGTGGGTTTCCATGATTTTCCCACTTGTCTTTTCAAACATGCCAGTAAGTACCCAATAATCGCCATCAAGATCAATGATATCCTTGTGAAGTTCGTTCAACTGCCGTCGCAAGTCCGAAAGAATATCGCTGCCAACCGGAATGCTTTTGTAGCTCGGGACCAAAATTAGCCCATAGGTTGGTGTCAGTGGCTCCATATCATCTAAAGGCGAAGCAGTATTATCTTTAGAATGTTGTTTTGATTGAGATGCGGACGCTAGATTGTTGGAAGGGCCCCGAGTGGGTATGGTGGGCGACCGTGCCAAGGACGTTGAAGCTGATGAAGCAAGACCTTGGGGAGATTGAGGTGTAGGTTGAGATGGAGTTGATAGACGTTTGCTTAAGGACTCCGAACTTTCCGCCTGATCAACCCCAGTATCTACTGTATTGGTGACTACAGATCCTGGGAGTTTGTTGCTAGTCTCGCCGTTGCCAGAAGAGTTGTTGATGTTGTTGATGCGTCTAGATCGACCTCTAGTTCTTAAGAGACTTGTCAGCAACTGAGGTACTCAAGAAAGACACATCCGCAGCTACCAGTTGGGGAGGTCCTGCTTGATACTTACACACAGCCTTGGAGACTATTGTCCATAAACTGACTCACTAACGCGTTCTGTGGAGGATCTGTTTTGTTGAGTTCTGGGATTATTTGCTTCGGAGAATCCAACTGTGATTCCATGACTGCGATGTCCAAGATGAGCTAAATAAAATATAAATGATCTGATGGGAGGATTGCAAGAAGGTTTAGGAAACTAGGGGTTCGGTTTGGAAAGATAAAGGAAGTGGATTGATGGAGAGCTGGAGATTATGGCCTTTTATTACCAGAGCAAAGCCTTGTCATTGCTAACAGTCATGTTAGTGCTGTTTTCTAAAACCTATGTGAATCAGTTAGTGTATGAATAAACATGAAGAAGTTTAGGTGACAATGCCAAGAATATATATATACACGCCCCAGAGTTCACCTAATGAACAAATGTGAAAGAACTAACCGTCGCTTTAGTTTCATATATGTTTATCACTGTGAACCACATAATAAGTAATGTTTCGATTTTCCAATGGAATAAGCTGGGTGCTGATTCTATTAGTCATTGTCTAATCATTATTTTTCCATATTTTATCAACACATGAGCCCCCAGGCACAAAAAAGGGAAGAACACTGGTCCCTCAAAGAGCACGCCATGAATTCTCTAATCATTTTTGAAATACTGTAGACAGATTATGCCAAACTTAAGATAAATGTCGAAATATGCTGCAAACCTTTTGACGAGTACAATTACATGTTTCCATTATGCATCACTAACCTGACACCGGTGATCGTACACAATCTTCATACACATTGGTCCATCCATAGGCTCCAAGAATTCCGCCGTCTTTAGATTTTGAATCAATATCCCACTTCCTCAGAGCCATGGCATCAAGTTTCGTTCTATAGCCGGCCTCCCACATCTCTATCCCTGTCCAGGCAATCATAGCAGCATTGTCCGTACAGAATTTGAGGGGAGGAAACACTAAGTCAATGTCCATGTGGCCATTTGAATCTAGCATAGCACGTAAAATGTGTTTAAGATACTGATTACTGGCTACGCCACCAGACACTACAAGAGTTTTGATGCCTTGGCTTGACCCTTGCAAGGCCATCAGTACTCGTGAACCAAGGTGCTCAAATGCCACACGCATTATCTCCCTTGCTAGAACCCGCCTCTCCGAATCTTGCATAGAGGGGTTGTCTTTTACAATCCGCTTCACAGAGCTTCCAATTCCAGAGAAGGAAAAGGTTGCTGCTAATAATTCAGGACCCCCAGAAGAGCCATTGGACATTGGCGGCGCTAAGGACCAGCTTCGCGGCTTCAAGGACATGTTTCTTGTATCTGATATGCTTGATATGGAACCGTTCTTTTTCTTTTTCTGTTTTGGTGTTGTGTAATTATAATCAATCACACTGTTGTTACTTGGGAATGCGTACCTCTCAAGAGAAGGTCCATAGGAAACTCCAATAGATGCGTTAAGAACATCCTCTGGCAGGATGTCCCTTGCGCATTTGTCGATCATGTCTCCAACAGCAATATCTGTTGTACGAGCAAGAATCGAGTGTTGGGAGAGGCTTTGAGAATTAACTAGCATCGAATTCCCTCCAGATACGAGAAGTGACAGAAACGGAAATGATGGCTTCGACTCTATATTGATAGCATCACCTCCGTTGGAGGCTTCCAAGGCAGTAATCAATCTTGGAGTAAGAGCATGAGCTTGCATATGATTAACCCCGAGGAAAGGAACATCCCACGCAACTGAAAGCCCTTTCGCAGTATCTATCCCAGTTATCAAACTAGCTCTCATTCCTGGTCCTCTCGTTGCAGTCACGAAGTCTGGTTTCCTTCGAAGCTCCTTGACTCCTCTCCCACCCTTAACTAGCAAAGCTTCTCCGAAATTCGCGCTTTCCGATGGTTGAGCTGGCAGACTCTGGAGAGCCTTCTTGACCAGAATTGCCACATTTTGTTGATGATATTCATGAACAACTAACGGATGTAATCCTCTGAACTCTCGATTATCCGATGTTATCGATTCATGAAAATGGAGGGTCGCAGAGTTGTTTTTGTGTTTTTCGAGAATCGCAACACTTGTATCGTCGCAGGACGTCTCAATCGCAATAGTGAGGAGTCCTCTTCGCTGTGCACATAATGTTCGAAATGTATGCAAACGCGTACGCCTTAGTACAGACAGCTGCATTAAAACGGGCGTTGTTGCGAGGAATTGGTAGGTTGTTATATGAGAAATCGAAACTGGTCGAGGTAAGCATATTTCAGCCTTACATACATACAGCACATCTCAGCCTCGTTCATTTCAGCCACAACTCTTGGAAATGACAACATCAGTTCGAAAGCCAGGAATAATTGAAACGCTACCTCTGAGTTAGCAATAATAGAACACTTTCCGCGAGTTGGTACCTTTGTTTGCTCCTACCCGATGCCCTTGGACTAAGAACTAAGCCTTTCATCTTTTCATTCCATTCTCCAATAGGATGTCCATTTCCTCATCATATCGCAGCCACAGTTCTCTTCTTGCTTCTCTCAGATGAGCTTCATTACTTCTCATATGCTCTCTCACTTCTGCCATTACTCCTCTCATGATCCTATCCTTAAAAAGGTCTGGCTCAGAGGACATATATTCTTCCTCGATATTCGAATACATCGTATTTAAAGCATCGAAAATTAACGTGTATTTTTCAATGATATATTCTTCTTGGCATTGGATTTCTTGAAGTCTGGTTTGTGTTTCGGGCGTGGTAGATCTTGAGATATGTATTGAGATATTAGCCTTTGCAGCACTGCTGGCTGCAGTTCCTGTATTCATAATGATGTGGATTGAAAAAGACGTTGTGTATCTCAAGAGTTCTGAAAAGTGCCTTTTCTAGAATCCACGACTGTAAGGTTTTGGTCATTTATGTTATGGGATCTCGTTTTGAGCTGCTTGGGCTTTATTTATTACTTCCTTTGTCCTGTGCCCTGTCACAAATTTTACTTCTTTGTCAACCCGCAGCAGCAGAATGAGACCTTTTGATTCATACCAGATTTACAATAAAGGGGGGTTTCACCGTAGTTTTGTTATTTCTCGGCCATGATGCCAGAGAAAATATGCATTTCTATAAGAAAATACCATGAGCCCTTTCTTACGTGGCAGCCCTTATAATAGCTTAAGTCAAAGACATCATAACACATCTACTGCTCTCTCTACGTATCAGATAGGATCGATAAGAGACTTGTAATCGAGGCCTTCAAAAATGTTTTGAGCTCTAGGGGGTGTGTTAAAGGGGTCTCGCTTAATGCAAACAATAGCCACATGTTGGCTTGCAACAAACTGGACTACTGTTTAGAAGGCGGTTTATTGATGGCACTAATGAGCATACGTAGCTATTTTTAATGTGGAAAGGAGTGTTTTACTTCGTCAATTGGCAAGAAAGGCAAAGATCGCACTGTAATTACATGTTCGTTGACGGCGCGAGTTTGATAGGCTTGGAAAGCTTTGTTGTTTGGGGTGACTAGATTCGGATCTCTTCCCACAAAGGTTTGCAGGCTGAAATGATGGCTGTGTAGGCTCGGGGAGCAAGGCTGATGGGACTGGGAGTTGCTCTTGTTGGTTCGAGGGTGACAAGGAATATAGTAGTAATTGTCGCGAAGTAATGAATGTTGCGCTATCGATTCAGGGCCTTTTTGACGATGAAAGGGAGAAGGTAGGGTCAGTAGGTTATATGTAGTTATTTCGATTGTCTTGTTGCTTCGGATTATGTTCAAAACACCCAGATTATGTGTCTGAGGCTTCGTTGCTTCTACATTTAAGCCTTGTCCAAACAGCTTTCAAAGAGGTATGATATTCATTTATCTAATCCGCTAGACCGAGGCCTGACCCGTCTTTCTATGTGAGGGCTTCATCTCCGACAACTCGTCTCTCAAAATATGGAGGTCTGGATTCACAGATTTATCACTCTTTAACGTCATGACCGCCGCTCTCTGTGCTAGGTTAATCAGCTTCTCACCCAAACCTATTCCGTTCGCCAACCCTGCGACCAACACTCCAAGTAGCGTGTCGCCAACGCCATTCACGCTGACTATATCATCCACACGTTCCACACTCGGGAAAAGGCGCATGTAGACGCCACCAATTTGGTCTTCTGTGCTGGATGCAAAGGTCCGACTGAGGATGTAGGAGCTATGTGCAGGATCTGTCAGGCGTGGATCCATGGGACGTAGGAGTTCAGTGAGAAGGACCCCTTCGGCACCAAGTTTGGTGATGATGGTAGGGAAAAAGGGGAGGAGCTGGATGTTTTGTAGGGGGATGCCTTGGTCGGTCATGGTTGCATTTGTAATGGATACAAAGCGAGATCGCGCTCCTGCACTTGATATTCCGAGGGCGTCGATTACTTCCCACCATCTTTGGCTCTCGAAAAGTCCATGGTTTTTGGCGGCTGCATGCATAGAGGCTAACTCATGTTGATTTGGTGTTGCTAAATCAATGCTATGGTCTGGGAAGATGCCCAACTCAGCAGCATCATTGTCAGAAGAGGGCGTCATTATACGTGCTGCTTTTGCAACCGAAACAGGCTCAAATGCTACTTTAGTACCCAAAGAGGAGTACTTGTTCATGATCTGTCTAGCAATCTCGGGTTTCCAGTTCGCATCCACTACGACCCATTTCAATCTTGGCCATTTCTTAAAGTCAGGGATATATTTCTTCAGTGTGTCACTTTCAAATATACCCATATCGGCCATTGCGACTACTAGGTTCTTCTGAGTGTCATTTACAGCGATATACTGAGCTGTTCGCTGCGTTAAAGTTGAGGGGATCATTATGACTGCCCTCTCGATATTTCTACTAGCCATGTCATGATAAATCGTTTGTCCAGCGCTATCAACAAGTCAGATATAATAATCAAGATCCTTGACGGGCACAAACAGGTCATCTGCCACAAAAGTATAGAGACTGGCAGCGGTGTTTCTAGTGACGGATTGGGCTGCAAGAGCTACATTGTATCCAACACCACCAATTGATGGTTTGATGGTTGCTAGATTCGAAGTATGCATCTGTGGAGATGCGTCTTTTGATCCCGCTGCTGGGATGAAGTCACAGCCGGTATCCAAGGCTACCGATCCAAATACCATGACCTTCGGTAACACCTGAGATATATTAGCCTGCTATAAAGACTTCTGTTCAAAAGTAGTAAACATGTTTTATCTGAATATAGCTTGATAACGAATCGAAGGTAAGAATATGAGCTTACGAGTTTTTCTAACACCCCTCTTGGATCACTAGTAATCTGTAAACGTTTCTACAAAGATCAGTATCTTTTATAGAATACATTTGGTTAGATATGCATAAAACCAAGCGCTCACCTGCTGTAAATCTGCGGAGGCTGGAGAGTGTATTTCCATAGTGCCAGTTCGAACACTATGCTCTTTAGAACCGTTTTCAAAAAAATCATTAGTTATAGCCGATTCTTTAGCTATAGAGTCAGAATTATCAAATCCCCTCAGCATTTTCCCGACCGCTCTAGATGGGATCTCATCCTTGATCTCAGTCGCAGAGGCAGTAGCCTTGCTTATTCCAGGCGATAGGGGTTCCCGGTACAGAGCCTTATGATGATTATTGGAGAGGTACAGCGTAGTTTGGAGTAGTTTGGAGTATTCAGTAGCAACATCTGCTGCCAATGCAACATTCGATTCAATTAGCGCCCTGTTAGCAGGAAGACTATTTCCTTCGGTAAGTTCTTTGATTTTAGCGAGAATGAAAGGAGTATTGGCATGCCCATAGATCCCCTGTTCAGCTGCTTCTTTGACAGCTTGATTTATTGCACGATCAATCATTTCTTTAGGCATAGAAAACTCCTCTGGTATCGGATTTGCAAATAACATGCCATTGCCGTCCACCACTTTGCGAAATCCTTCCATGCTGGCTGCTTTCATTAATATGATTTGAAATAAGCGAAATGGAGAGCATACCTAGTATCGCGGCAGCTTGTCCAGCATCTTGGATGATCTGGGAGCATCTGATCCCGCTATCTCTCGTGTAAAATGAAGGGAAGTCAATGTTACCAGTTCGCCCGTCCGCGAAAGTGCACACCGTGACGCCTTGAGTCTCTAGATATTCCAGAGTCCGAGGAATATCTAAAAAGCTTTTGCAGCCACTGCTAATGACTGCTATATCAGTGCGTCCAAGCTCGGTCAAGTCAGCAGAAATATCCATCGAGTCCTGCGCGCCTCGGTGAACTCCTCCCAAGCCACCAGTCCCAAAGACCCTAATACCCGCTTTCCGTGCGAGAACCATAGTCCCAGATACGGTAGTTCCGCCATTAAGCTTGGATCCACTAATTCCCTAAAATGAATGAGCTTCTCCTCCTCAAAACATTCTATCAAAGGAAGGAGATTGAAGCTTGTGCTGAAAGAGTTCACGCACCAATCCCAAGATATATGGCAAATCCTTCCTAGAAACTTTCATGGTCTCCGGTTTCCCAGCAGATTCCATGAGAACCAGTTGATCAGACTCAGTAAGCCCGACAGTCGCAGCGCCAGCAACAACTCCGATAGTCGCAGGCACAGCACCATGACGGCGTACGATTGCCTCAAGGTCTAAACCGAGCTGTATATTTTCTGGATAAGGGAATCCATGGGTATATATTGCGGATTCTAAGGCCACCACTGGCAGGTTATTCATTACCGCATGTTTGACTTCTTTTGATACTTGACAGTGGCTTCCCCAACCTATATTGACGTATGGGGATGAGGTCGATGCATATCTTCTCAACCCAGAGCTGTGATGACCCCAGAGCTTTACTTCCCTCCGTCCTGGAAGTCGACGCAAACGATGAAGCATATCACAAGAATTGTGTCTACAGTGATATTCTTAGCTTGGTCTGATACGAAATTAATCCTACCACAGCCAGCTAGCAAGACTTACGTTGACGACTCTCATAACGAAGCTCAAAAACACACGCGAGATTGTTGTTACTTCCTTGCTTTGGATATTGAAAGCAATTTTATCTCCTTCTCGCAGTGCACGTATCTTTGAAACCTGAGGAAGTGATTCTGAGATGCTTTTTGAAGAGATGAGGGATTGCATCACGTGCCGTCACCCTTGCAGGCTTGTTGGTCTCGGCTCGGTCGGGTACTGTATGAGTTGACGCTAATCCAGTCCAGCTTGACCCGACCCGAGTTCCGTAGTCACTTTATCTGATACAAGATACGTGAGAAACGCTCCGATCTCATCATGCACGTCGTACTCTCGAGCCTTGGTACCGGCGTTGCGGTCTTTGGAATGCAACCCATCCGAGCCCTCCTCGATATGATTTGATTAATATGTTCATCTGACCATACAAAAGTAGGAACCACAATCCAGCATGTTCTTTTCAAGCCCCTGTTGTCTATAATATATTTGCTGTTATTTATGCTTAATACTATGTTGCTAATCTTGGGCATACTTTCATACATATTTCCTTCTTTGCTTTCTCCCGTCTTGTTATCATGTCACGTCTGTTCGGTTTCGATCTCACTTCAAATATTCAAGCAAAATGAAGCTTGTTGCTATCATTCTTGCGTTGTGCTGGCTCCCCTCGCCATTGAAAGCACAACAGATTATTAATGGGCAGATATTTACGCCTGGCATTGTGATTGTTGATGCGCCACAACCCAACACACCAATGGGTGGAGGCATGATTTCTTTATAACCTTCGTTGTCCGTTGCTAATGGTTCTAGACACCCTCCATATTGCTCTCGATGTTACCTCTAACGGCCAGCTTTGGAGGCCCAACTCGCTCTCCAAGATATATAATGTCACCATCTTCCTTTCGAGTTATACTACTGGTATGAACCTTACAGTGACGAATGGTACAGCATCGACAGGAAACGCCAGCTTGGGAGACATAATGCAGCAGGAGCCAGGATCTACTGTCAAGCATGTTAACTGGGTATGGCCGGAGTGTTTGGTTGGGGATGGATCCCCTTCCGGCAACAGTTCTCGTGGTCTCTACAACGTAACTTCTTTAACATAAAACCCCATGGTCCTTCTTACTGATCTATATTAGATATCTATCCGCCAGAACTTCCGTCTCAATGGAACTGATGCATACACGATCTTCGATCTCCCTATACAAGTCAGAAATTCCATTTCCCAGTCAGGCGATCGACCATCCTGTGATAGCCTGAATAACCCATTAATATCACAAGAAGCACTGGCCGCTTCCGCTAGCAACTTCACGAGAATCGCAGGCACAGGAATAACGTCCGACAAGAAGGACGGAGATGGACTAGGTGGAAGCAGCCCAGATGGCTCTGCAACGGATGGCTTGGGTGCGGGTGAACAATTGGATTTGCGGGGCGCGTTGCACTGGCTGTGGATTGGGACTCTAGCTTGGTTGCTGGCTGTGTGAAGATGGACATGATGGGCATAGGTAGTATGCGAGGCGGAAAAGAATATAGCATTGCATATTTGATTTCTTTCTTCCACTGCCTAGGTAACTTCGTAAAGTCAACGGCGTTCTTTTATTTTATCAATTGCTCGTACGGGAGAGGAGAACGGGATTTGGAATGACACAATTAAAATAAATCCCAGACAAGAACATCGAAAGGTTATTTTTCATAGTACAATACTGCCTACATGTGATTCTATTTTAACCCAAATGGATTTCCATCGACTCGGCTATTGGGTGTTTCTCCTCGCTCCCCCCGCATTCTCCATCTCCCCAAGCGGCCGCTTTGAAACGCTGGCCGAGGCTTAACATCCCGTTCCAATTATTCCACATGCCATGCCATGTAATGTGAAATTCATCGAAACATACGCCCTTCCCCGTCCCGATAACTCGCTTCTCCTCTACATAGTATATCATCTCTACTTCTAAATTTCCAACCACTTCTACTTCTACTTCTACACTTATTTCTCTTTGATTGTGTATCATCACTCTTATTAAACCACCACCCATCTCTGCTCCTCCCCTATCATCCAAGACCACCCAGCACAACAGTAAACCTCCATAATGCCTATACACAATGGCTGGCTCCCAAGAGAAGGTATCTTAGTTATTTCTACAACTTCTCCTCTGTCTCTCTACCTAACTCGTACTGTGCTAATACCCTTCCTAGGACTCACTGGCGATCCAGTCGGACGGCTCCTGAAGAAAACTGCCCTCAATCCTGCCTTCACCTTGGCTTTCCTTCTCGCAGCTAAATTTACCAAGAAAGGATCCGATCTCTCAATCCTCCACGAAACCGCATTTAAGCGCGTCAAATACCTCTTCTACTGGGGACTCCTCCGTACCATCTCCGGCTACCTCGATGCTGGGTCTCTAGATAACTGGAAGAAGGATGTATATGATTGGAAGAAGGAGATTGTGATAGTTACTGGGGGTGCTGGCGGTATCGGTAGCCATATTGTGAAATTACTTGCAGAGAGAGGCATTAAGGTTGTGGTTCTGGATGTTATTCCAATGACCTTTGAGACATGTAAACCTCCCCTCGCTCACAGATTGATAAAACCTCTAATATTTCATAGCAAAAAATGTTTATTACTACAAATGCGACATCACTTCACCCTCTACTATCGCAGCTGTAGCTGCTGAAATCCGCAAAGATGTTGGAGAGCCTACTATTCTTATCAACAATGCAGGAGTTGTTCGTGGCAAGGACATACTTGATGCCTCAGAGAAGGATGTGCGCTTCACATTCGAGGTAAATACTTTGGCACATTATTGGTTGGCAAAAGAATTTGTTGGAGATATGGCGAAAAAGAATCACGGAATGGTCGTTACAGTGGCATCCTATGCAGCATTTGTTGTTGCGCCAAATATGGTGGACTATGCCGCGTCTAAAGCTGCCGCGCAAGCATTCCATGAAGGATTAGCTTTAGAACTCAGTAAGTTATCTTATTCTCCTAATCTCTACTCGGTTGCCGCCCCTTCCCCCCCTCTAGCAGTCACTAATACCGAACAGAAACACGTTATAACGCACCCAAAGTCCGCACCGTACTCGTCAACCAGGGTTACACTAAAACACCTCTTTTCTCAGGTTACAATAACAAAGGAGGATTCCTTGTTCCATCTTTAGAACCAGAGACCGTCGCAGAAGCCATTGTTAAACAAGTGTTGACGGGAAGTAGCGGACAAGTCATTCTACCCGGCTTTGGTGCTCTCCTGACCTTCTTCAGAGGCTTCCCTCATTGGTTCCAGAACTATGTGAGAGCCGATGGAAAGGATTACATGACGAAGTGGAATGGACGACAAGTTATTGATGTAGAGAAGTGGAGGACTGATGCGGATAAGGAAAAAGAGAAGGATGCTGAGAGCGCGTGAGTTTTTCTATGGGGGAGGTATGTTTTATGCTGACTTGACTAGGTCTACAGTTCTTGTGCCTTCTGAAGGGAATTGAAAACACGTTTTGAAAAAGGGCATTAGTCTAGTACGAGTATGGAAAATAACGACGACTACAATTATTGGACCTTGTTTTTTAAGCTCTATATCATGTATCACCCATTACCCTAGTTGATATCCAAGGAAGAGGATTTCTCTGTGTTGTATTACTTTAGTATGGACATAATCTACTTTTGCTTATATGCATTGAAAATTTTCCATGCTTGTATTTCATAATTAGGCGAAGCGCTCACCCAAAGCGACTCTCAGTGTTTGTAACAAGTTGTATAAGTTACGTGTATGAACATCTTAGCTAGGTTATCTCACTAACAAAGGCTCTCGCTAGCGGTGCTAAGGAATTAGCGAGACTATTAGATGCGTATTATCTCTTTAGACTTTGAATAAGATGTTATAGACTGCATATTAATGAGTTAATTGGCTCTGCTTGATATATGCATAACTACAGGCTTTAATTATGTCTTCGTGTTAATTAGCAGTTTAAGAGATCTGTAGATTTGGTTTAATCGTACCTTCCTTTGTGGCTTCCTCCTGGGACTTCTCTAGTTTTTGTTCTACTTCCTCAACTTGACTTTGTATCATAAATCCATGCCAACGTTCTAAATATACAGTCGCCTCATCTATCGTAGTAATTCATCCTGGGCATTATTATAAGACCAAGATCCTGCTGCTGTTCCACAGTCCCATAGAATCCCAAACCAAGCACCTCAAAATGGATGTTCAGCCACTTGAATGTCTTCGGCGGCTTCTCGAAACTGCTACCACGCCGCAAGACAGAAGAGAAATATTGGACTGTTTTGGTGAGCTTCTATCTCCATCTAAGAAGATCAATGTCAACATGGTGCTCAATGAGTCGCCGTCTTTATATGCAAGGAGGACATCTTGTTACAATCACAAGGAAGATCTGGGCACACACGGCCCTTTCGATCATCCGTCATTCAGTATGGCGAACTACAATGAAGAAGAGCAAGATAAGATTCAGCAAAATTTTCTCGATAGCATATCTCTCCTTGACGACCAATTTTCTGAAAGTAGCGATCCTTACGAGAGCAGCAACACCTCCAAATCGAAGTCATCTGACCAGAAAATTACGAAGCAGAAACCATTCACTCAAGAGCATGTGGCCACATTGAGTAAGGAATACAATAAGGCAAGTGTTAAAGGCGGGCTTACATCTCAGCCGCAATCGACAGCTGGAACCGAGGAAGCACACTTTAAGGGAAAGGTTGTGATGGATGGTAGTTTGGGCTGGGATCCTCGTTTTTATGCTGAGATTGTGCCGTCGGGTATGGCATATTGTAGAAATATTTGGAAGGGTGTCAAGGCTCAAAGGGAGAAAAATGAACGGGCAAATCGCTTTGCGGTGTTGGATTATTGGAGGCATGGGAGTTACACAGCTAGTGGGATGAAACATGATATTGAATAGGATCAATATGCAGTACTCTGGTTTGAACGTTTCTGGTACAATTGAAGAATTGAATCTTTATCCAACTAAAAAGAGATTAATCCTTGAGATATCGCCGTCTCACCTCACACATTTCACGTTGCCACGCCATCTGCCGTTATGAAATTTGGGTGTCCGTTTGTCTAATTTGACATAGAATCTTAGCGACTTAACTATTCAATTCCAACAACCACCTGCAATGATTATGCAGCTCAGTGTGAGATTTAACACATGACATGAGAGATTTCGGGGTACTGGTGGTGTGGTCATAATATCGTCACATATTCGAATATATAACAGAATTCTGGAGTTCCGAATGATTGAATGGCACTTAGTAACCTTTTAAATGTGTATTATTTCTGTTGTGCAATTCAATTCCCACCTCTGGCCCCTCGAATTAAGTGAGAACGACTGTGGGTAACTGTCTCCTAGTACTTGGAGTTTAGGATCCTATTTATTTAGTAGATGCTTGTATTAACTCTCTGTGGCAGGATATAACTAATATGAATCATTAAAGTAACTAATCTAGCCCAATTCTGTTGAACACGAAAAATGTTCTTTTTTTGTGAGATGATGTGTCTTCCAAGATAGAGAATTCTTTTAAGAATTCCGTTGTCGGCCCCCTGCATAATATTATCAGTACGCACATAAAGAACCGGCAAGATACAGTACACCCACATCCTGTTCAATATTGAGGTTTCCAGATGTTGCGCCAAAACGGTCCAAAACTTGTCATCAACACCAGTGCAACCATGAATAGTGGGAACAAGTAATCAAGTTCGATCTTTATGACATTAAGATACTGAGGTTCATGTTGCCACGCACTTGCCATGGCAACGAGTGAACACAGACAAGATCATCATGAAAGGATATATGTGTGTGAACTTGGGCCAAGCTTGCTGTTTGTTGCCTTAAGTCTTTAAAGATAATAGGCCCCCAAAAATGAAACCTGCATGGATAATATCCCATCTTTTCCTTTCTTTCATCATTTTTAATTATATCTCGGAAGCTCCTGTCTCGATCTAATCTCTTTTTATCCTTATCATAAAATCAGCACGGGTATGAGTCCGTCGGTCTCACTGCTCTAAGCCCACTTGTGCTTAACGGAAATCCCAACACCACCATGGCCAGAAAGAATCGAAGGAGTCGAAAGAAAACCGAATATTGGGCTCCTCCAGCTGCTTCCGCTTCCCCTGCTGCTCCATCAACATCTGTCGGAAATGTTTCAAATCACGTCAGCGGCCTAGTATTACGGAATAAACCAGTGAAAGAAGCTAAGCGAAACATTGTCAAGGAATTCGATGCATATTTTGGGGCGAACAACTTGGAGAATTGGAAAAAGCTCTGCCGAGACGTGGGTGTGGATTCATGGGAACAGTTATCTAACATAAGACAGTGCCATCAGGTGAACGACCCCCATGGTTAATGGAGATCTAGAACGGATACTAACGAGCAGAAGTCTTTGGTAGAGGTATGGGTCAACATCTATGATCTCCTGACTGCGATTCGAGCCGGCACGCCCGTGAAGCGATTCTCCAGTGAGTCAGAGCTTGCGAAATACACGATGAAGACTCGAAAGATCTATCCGAAGAATAAAGCTAAGAAGGAGGGGCCGGTAAGAGCACTGCTGGCGAATATCTTTAGGAACGCATGAAAAGGTGGCTGGGATGGTTCGTTGGAGTTCTGCGAGAAAGGCTTGCATAGAGCTGCGCCTACAGCTGTCGAATGCTTTTATTTCTCTGCTGGGTTCTGATCATTCAAGGTGTTGGATGGAATGGAAAATTCCAAATATTATAACCCAGCTGTGCTCGTCTCCATTTCTAAAGTCCCATTTAGTGACTTTTACTAGTTCTTTCGTCTTGATCAACGTCTAGACGAGTCTTTTCTTCACCTCCGAACAGTACAAGTGTATTGTAATACCCCCAAGTGATTCCAGCATCCACAATATTATGCTGAAACACATTGGTCATCGTTACACTACGACCGCTTTCACTTTCGGTTGGGGGCAGAGACTGAGGGAGCAACTTTTACATTAGCTCCTATGTACTTGATGATCTTCTGCTATCCTTGCTAAGAATCCTTTTCTAATTTCTCTTTAAGAGCTATAAATTCTTACTTATGTGTTGGAATTGGCTGTTTTCGTCAGAATGGTATGATCTAATGATGAAAGGGAAACATTACCTTCGATTCCTCAACAAACTTGTTGTGCCCTCCAAATTTGTTCAACCAAGAATCCGGACCAGTAGTAATCATATTTAACGGAAACCCCAGGTCAAATGGTGTCGCCCCCTCAATTTCATCAATTTCCTCCTTTGTAAGCTCCAAATTCAAAGCCTCAATATTTCCTTTGAGATGCTCAATCTTCCTTCCTCCGACAATAGGAAACACATAAGGTGTTTTCTGCATCACATACGCTAACGCCACACTAGTGATCAGCGTATCTTTCTCCTTTGCAATTTTCTCCAAAACCTTACACACCGCAATAACTGGTTCGGGGACATCCTTCTTCCCACGACCCTCACTCGCTTTTCGTTGCTCTTCAGTCTTGAAAAACCCACCGCCGAGCGCGGCCCAAGGCAGGAGACCCATTCCCTCATCGCGGGCCATAGGGATGATATCACGCTCGAAATCACGGGTTGCAGCATTCCATTTCCCCTGATAGACGCTGAACTGACGTAGGCCATGATCACGGGCGTATTGGTTGGCTTTAGAGACGATCCAAGCTGGGGTGTCTGAGACACCGATATAAAGCACCTTTCCGGAGGCAATCATGTCGTTCAAGGAATGCATTAGCTCGGGGATAGAGCACAAGTAGTCCCACCAATGGATATAAAGCTACCAATCCATTAGCAACCTCTATTAACAGAAGGAAATGAGGTATGGGGTGTACCAAGTCAATATAAGAGGTCTGAAGATTCTCTAAACTCTTTTGTAGAGAGAGATGAAGACTTTTCGCTCCGTTACCGCCAGTGTTGACAACAATCTCCTTGTCTCCGAAACTGCCACGATACGCAGTTGTGTATTTGGTCGCGATGACCATTTGATCCCTCACTCCACGCTTCTTCATCCATTCTCCGATATATCGCTCTGATTCACCTTTTTGATAGTTGTTTGCACTAGCCCCTACAGTTAGCAATAGAGCAGAATCACTTTCAGATAGGACTCACGTGTCAATGAAATTACCCCCGTTTTCATAGAAGTAATCTAGGATTCCTTCGGTAGTTTCTTGATTGCACTCTCCTAGCTGCTCCTTCCTGAGTATTCATTAGAGACGCTATTTGCCAAACCTATTGGCCTAGAAGACCTACCAACTTTCTCCGAAGTTCATGGCACCTAGACATAGCGGGCTGACTCGAATTGATGCAGTTGGAGAGAGCAATCGGTAGTACCCAAGCCCATTCTTGGGTGTAGGCGGAGGGGTAAAAAGTTGTGCCATTTTCTTGGTGTTTAGAAAGACAGACTTGGAAAAAATTACTGTGAGAGGTTTTGCATAAAGTAAATCCTTTATTGCCTGATTTGCAAGAGCTCCCTCCTTATATAGCTACGATGACGCTTGTTATACATCACGCTGTTCTCCGACAGCAACTGAAGTCACCAATGACGATACTGTATGAAGCCAAGCGAGCCATGACAACATCTGCATGTTGGATGGTCACCTCATTCCCCTCTTCAATTATCCACAAATGGCCCCATGGAGTGGTAATCGCCCACCATGAAACCAGATATGCCCTTCCTCGGCAATGCAGCCACAAATTTTATCGCCGCGGCCGCTCTGGATTTTGTGCTTAACTCCGCGGTTTGAATGCAAATAATGGTTATGCTTCGACCCAAAAGTCCAGCTTCCGATCTTGGTTGTAGCGTATGGCTTCATATAGCCGACCTCTAGATGCCGAAGTTCATATATACCCCAGAAATTGCTTAGGAAAAATCCTAAACAGCCTAGCGCTTACATAGTCAAATTTGATATGTATATCAGGGGAATGGGAACCAAGTAGAAACTTACTTACACAAAACCACCAAAGCTTCAGAACCATTCACAGCCAAACTTTCCTAAGGATTGGCCACTGTTATTCCTTGAATCGAATCAAGAAATGACCCTAAGCTCCTCTCATTCTAACTTGCCTGATAGCTTTCACGGCTTGCGGATTGCAATTCCCAGGCACATGTGACTTGCTAACAAATCATATTCTGGTTTGTACTTTGAGGTGTGAAGTAGGAGGTTGAAGGAAGCCTTGCACGTGAGACGTTGTAAAGAAAGCTTGTTCGTACGACATTGAAGAATTTAAGGTTGTTGGGAATTCTGGCCCTATTTGTGAGGTGATATTGACTCAAGTCACGAGACATGTATCACAACGGTACGGGAAAAGCTTTAGTTATATATTTACTTGGACTGGCATATATCTCGCATTGCTTGGAGAGGGTAGATATTGTAGTGTACTTTGGGACAGACATAAAGCTACCAGAATTGATGATTTTAAAGGGGAATTTGTGAAGTTGTTGGACTAATGACAAAAGTATTATAGATTTAACGATCAGTTTAAGACTTTCTATGGTATTTAACATGTTGTGGACAATCCATAAGCAGTATTGTGCAATCGTTATGCTCAGTGCACGTTATTCTCTAATATCTGTGACATTGCTCTTTCCCTAGAGACGATCACAATAATCTGTGTTTAGTGATACTTTAGACTAATCATGTTCGAAGCGCTTGAAACTTTAGCTAACAAGTGTTGCAACTGTTACCACTCTCACTTTGAAGTGTCTGAAAAACTGCAAAGATTTTTTAGATCTACTTCCTCAAAGCACCGAGGCAACTACTAACTTGCAAATCCTAATTCAAAAGCATATACCACTACGATGTACAACAAATGCGCAGAAAGAATTCACTCAAAAAAGTTGAAAGAGCGTGAATGGAAAGGGTATGTGTCAAGTTTTCCCCGAAAGTGCTTGCTTCCATTCTCTTGCCACGAGGAACACCTAAAATTTCCAACAGAAAATCAAAATCAAAATCAAAATCACAAACCGAACCCTACGGCACGCAACTAGGGATGAGTAGCAGACGATAAATTGAGAAACGAATTCAAAGAAGTTTACGTTACATAACAAAGATTCCCAGCTAAACTCTACCGCTCTTTGATCAAATTAACAATACTACCCTATGTGCCCTCAACAGGAAAACGTAAATTCAACCATGTACATATACATATGAACTGAAAGCAAGAAAACAACACAGCTTCAGAAAAAAACTCTGTTTGAGTATTTCAAAGCAAACGAGGTGTTCCGGGTTCCTACCTCGTCGTGTCTCACCTTCCTGCTTCTGCATCTCCGCTTGCTTTAGTGAAAAATTAACTAAAAAACTGACACATGGAATCGGACTTCATCTGCAGAAAAATGGAGTTCTGAGCCCACCAATTTGACCCATATATATGTATGCTCTGTACGACATGCAAGGTGAGAGAAAAAAACATATAAACGTGAGAGAATCCTAGAAACTGGAGTTCTGAACCCCCCTCGCCCCCTCATTGACCCATATATATACATATATATATATATATGTGCTGTACGACATGCAAGAAAGAAAAGAGGAATATAATAAGAATGTGAAAGAAGAGCCCAGGAAGTGGTTTCTAGGAAATTAGGTAGTTATATATGTGTATGTCTCTTTAAGTACTTTCTTTCATTTCTCTTCCTTCGTCTTCTTCCTTCTTGTGTTCCAAAGTAAATCAGTAAGTTCGCACCAAAACTTCACAGCTTTGATAAGAGAAAACTATACCGCATAAAGACCCAAGTTTAATATTTTCACAAAACATAAAACATAAAAATTGCCCCAGAAAAGAAAAGGAAAAACAGGCGCAGCTCGTTCGTTCATATATCACCGGAGAGACTTTTTCTAGAAAAGCCCCCCCGATTGCCCCTTTCACCCCCCTCCC
>Ga0247734_1000387_pt1 | contig 39079 bp, 43 predicted proteins | sample UWRJL103311B2_FD_180933 | JGI IMG/M metagenome (GOLD analysis project Ga0247734, IMG submission 180933) | Plant litter microbial communities from Arlington Agricultural Research Station in Wisconsin, United States - UWRJ-L103-311B-2 | ecosystem: Environmental > Terrestrial > Plant litter >...
AAGATCGACTCCAAAGCTCCCTTCCCATGTGCTTTCAGAATGTTGACAGCCTTGACTGGATATTTGGTTTCTTGTCTGTTATTCGTCGACTTAACTGCTTGCATAGCATCAACAACCATGCTTGCAAAGAAATCAGAATCCGATCCAATAATTTTGCTTGACATCGAAGTCTTAGCAATATTGATGAGCGACTCCCGTCCAAGATGATCCACCTTGACACTGATATTCTCAAGCATATATTTTACAGCCTCACGGAGAGCTAGACGGTAACCGGTGATAATTGTCGTAGGGTGTATTCGGTTCTTCATGAGCTCATTCGCTCTTCGGAGGAGCTCTGCAGCTATTATGACCACGGATGTTGTTCCGTCACCAACCTCTTTATCTTGCAATTGGGCCAAATCGACCAATATCTTTCCTGCAGGGTGCTCGACATCCAGTAGACTGAGAATAGTTGCTCCATCATTTGTTACGGTGACGTCCTAGCAATGTTAGATGCTGATTTAAATTTCTAGGTAGAAGAAGCTTACACCAATGTCGTCTACCATCATCTTGTCCAGTCCACTGGGACCAAAAGAACTTTTGACCACATTTGCAATCGCCTGTGTAGCAAGGACTATTTAGACTATTAGTAGTGTGATTTCGCAAAGCTCAATATGCATACCATTTTGATCTCTAATATCGGCTCCGCTAATTTTTTGGCCTCCAAGAACTATTCATCATTAGCATATATTTCAAGGCATGTAAATTATCGACTAACACAGCGTTCCAGCGTTTCGAGGTTGTTCGAAAAGAGATCCCATTTTGTTGTCTGTTATTTAATGTGGTTGACTTTTCCTGGTCCCTGGATTTCTTTCGCGCTGAGGTCGACGCGCATCAACTTTCAACTTTTTGTATTGGCCTGAGGCCACCGGGACTTGGCTTTCCTGACTCTCCACTTCTGGCGAGGGGCAAGGCTGAATCGCTTAAAGCCCACCGCGGGGGGTAAATAGTCAACATCGCCATTTGACTCACCTATTTCTACCCTTGATAAAGGCTGACACTTGACTGAAGCTTTGATACGAATATTCAGCATGGCGGACAACGGTATGTATATCTCAAAGCCTGATTTTATTCCCTCCTGAAGCATTACTCACTCAAAATTAGCAGAAACCCCAGCGGAAGGGCCTTCCAAGAGCGCTCTTAAAAAGGCTGAGAAGCAAGCAAAACAAGCCGCAGAGAAAGCTGCAAAAGCCGCTAAGCAATCTGCTTTGCCTATTGTGGGAGGAAAGAAGGCAGATACCGACATCATTGGAATTACGTCGAAGAAATCAGAGAACTTTCCGGACTGGTATCAACAAGTGGTTTTAAAGGCAGAGATGATCGAGTACTACAATGAGATTTCTGGCTTCTTTATTCTACGTCCTGCGTCAATGTATATCTGGAATGTTATTAGGAAGTGGTTCCAGGAGCGAATTGAAGCTATGGAGGTCGAGGAGGCTAGTTTCCCTATGTTCCTCTCCTCAAAGTCGCTGGAGAAGGAGAAGGACCATGTTGAGGGTTTTGCTCCTGAACTTGCCTGGGTTACCAAAGCGTATGTCTCTTATGAAGGCTCTGCATATTCTTTACTGATATTTATAGTGGGGACAAGGATCTCGAGGTTCCTGTCGCAGTCCGTCCTACATCCGAAGCTGTCATGTACCCTTACTACTCGAAATGGATTCGAAGTCATAGAGATCTTCCACTTAAACTCAACCAGTGGAATAGTGTTGTCAGATGGGAGGCGAAACAAACAACTCCATTCCTCCGAGCTCGTGAATTCTTATGGCAGGAAGGACATACCGCGCACTTAACAGAGCAATTAGCTGGAAAAGAGGTTCTTGAGATCCTAGAACTTTATGCTGGTGTGTATGAAGAGTTGCTAGCGGTGCCAGTCGTCCGGGGCAAGAAGACAGAGAAGGAGAAGTTCGCAGGAGGCTATTATACTACAACAGTGGAAGGCTATATTCCATCCAATGGAAGAGGTATCCAAGGTGCAACATCGCATTGCTTGGGTCAAAATTTCAGCAAGATGTTCGACATTAAGGTTGAGAATCCTGATGCTAAGCCCGAAGATGAGGTAAAACATGTCAACGTCTGGCAAAACTCTTGGGGATTATCAACACGTGTTATCGGAGTTATGGTCATGATTCATGGTGATGATCAAGGTCTTGTTCTCCCACCTCGAATCGCTAAACTTCAGGCCATCATAATCCCTGTTGGAATCAATAAGAATACATCTCCAGAAGACAAGAAGAAGCATTATGATGTACTTCAAGATCTGAAAGATACTTTGAAGACTGCTGGTGTTAGATCTGATTACGATATCCGCGACGGTTATACCCCGGCTTGGAAGTTTAATGATTGGGAGCTTAAGGGTGTTCCACTTCGCCTCGAGTTTGGACCAAAGGATGCCGCAAAATCAGTAGTATCTTACGCTCGGCGAGACACAGGCGAGAAGGGCACTATTCCCCTACCTTCCGTCGCAACGGACATCCCTGCACTTCTAGAGAAAATTCAAAAAGATATGTACACAAAGGCAGAAGCGTCGTTCCGGTAATTACCCTTCCATTCCATGATCACTTCAAATGACTAACTTCAATAGCTCTCACCGAATTGTAGTAAAGGAATGGTCCGAAGTTGTCCCAGCTCTTGATGCCAAAAATGTAGTTCTCATCCCTCACTGCCTTGCCGAAAAGTGCGAAGACAAGATTAAGGCTATCACAACTGGCAAGCCAGACGAAACTGCTGGTCCAACTGAGATGAAAGTTCCAAGTATGGGCATGAAGAGTCTATGTATTCCTTTCGAGCAGCCTGAAGGCATTGAGCTGGGCACGACGAAGTGTTTGAACCCAGAGTGCGGTGCTGATGCTAAGGAGTGGTGTATGTTCGGCCGGAGCTACTAGGTGGCTAGATCTATGATGGTGGAAAATTTTGCTCAATGTCCGGAAATGACTTGAAGGAAATTCTTATTGCTTCATCGGCATCGAGAGATAAGCTATATCCAAAATTATCTGACTCAATAGAAACTGTCAAATCTTCACTTTGACGCCTGCGTTTCGAATTTCTAACCCGTTGTGAACGTTTTTTTTTTCTGCGTTATCAGCCTAAACTGGAAATTAGTAGCAGCACATTGTGATAATGCCTCCATCGATGCAATTACTTATTTAGGGAGTTTGAATAGAATCTGCCTCCAGGCACACAAGCTCGCTGCTAAAGACTATTATTCTGGATCAGTCAACTTACGCCAATCTATAATATCTCCTTCAAGTGATTGCCTGTAGCTCGATAATATTAAACTTACCTTAAGTATAGAGTAGCGAACAAATAAATTATTGGGAGAGGGTTAATATAAATTGCCTATATAGAACCAAGTTGTGCCTTGGCAAGCTACCCCTTTCTAAGCGAACCGGCTCCACCAAAGAAAAAGCCCCAAAAGTTGTTCCCAGAATTTAATACAATAAAATATCCCAAAACCTGAGAGATTGAGATTCCAAGGACATACATCGTGTACGTTGATTTCCTCCTTCTTTCCGTGAAAAGGCTCCCAGTGATAAATTCCTGACTTGCTCTTCAGATGTTTTTCTGACGCTTGGTTGGAGTTTTCCGACTGTCCTCGTTGAAGTTCTATTCGAGATCAATGAGATAACCTCTGAAAACTTTCAGTCACTCAGTGGCTTTATTGATATTCTGGAAATTGAAGGGAGTCTGCGAGTTGAGAATATATAAAGAAGTTTGTTGGCTGGCTAACAGTGAAATCAAAATGTGTAACCTAACTCACTATTAGAGAGCGTCGAGAAAACCGGACGTTCTGATTTATCAGATTACTAACGGAATTGACAGCTCAATTTGGCAAAACTCTGCCCTTGAGAGACTGTAGAAGTGTTACGGCATCTGATACAATTGAACCAATTTCACAGTTGGAAATTGACGAGGATTTCCTATCACCCCTCCTAGTGGCCTTCATATTCAAGAGGGAACTCTCTAACCCACAAAAGTCTATATGAATACCCTTGACACTGAAATTTATTCTAGCTGCACATAAGGGTGCGACGTGCACTAAATCTCGAAGCTCTGCTCATTGCCTATTACATTCTAGTTCTAGAAATGACTCTTATAGAAAGTATCAACTTAGCAGAAACTGTAAACTTTAATAGTTGCCCAATATTCCATCCTGTTTTTTTCGTTCCTTCGCTAACCTACGCTCCTCGGCTTTTTCTGATTTCATTCGCAACGCCTTAGCCTTCAACCTATTTACGAGTATAATCTCCTGCTCTTTCATCGTCTTGCTACTCATATGTTTGTCATGCCATTTAAAGTCATGCCAGTAAGTGTATATGCCCGTTTTTATGATGGTGTAAGCCCATACATAAGAGAATACGAAGGATAGCAGTGCACGGGTCATTTTGCTGAACGCTAGGAAGAGGGAGGTTGCTATTACTACAAATGATATGGGGACTGGAAGCGTCAGCCTCTAGTAACATGACACTCAAATTTGAGAAGTTGGGGGGTTTGAGGGCGATTTGAATGGAGACTTACTCATGTAAGTGAAAATGTCTTTGAATTTGAAGTCCCCGGGTTGGCCGGTGAGTTCTGTTGCATTCATACCAAAAACGCCAGCGAAGAACGACAGTGGAAGCTAAGACTTGTTAGTTCTGAATTTTGCCTCATATTTCGGGTTATACTGACGAATATTATCGTAACGACTGTAAACAACATAATCGAACGGCCTTGCTTCAAACTTTCCTCACCTTGCTTAACGGCTTCTCGAGCTTCCACAACGCCAGCTTGCTGCTGTTTCAATTCCATTAGGTCCTTAAGAGCGGCCTCGGTTCTCTCTCCCGCATCTTTCAAATATCCCAATTCTTGCAACTGGTCTTGCAAACTATCCATCAAGTCACTGGCCAAGGTCATCGTAAACTCTAAATCCCCATCCACGTCCCCTGGAGGTTCATGGAAAACAGGTCGATAGCTATGTTCTAGTTTCAACGAGGGTCGTTTTGAACGCATCTCTGGTAGACTATTGTCGCTGTGATTTCTGATACTAGTGTCTCCGGATGTATAGCTGGGCTGCATGATGTGACGAACTAGTTTCACAAAGGTGCGCGCGACGGACTCTTCTTGGTTTTTAATTTGCGTCATAATAAAGAGCTCGTCCAAGATATCTTTAATTTCGCGAAGGAGTTCTCCTTCCGGATTAATATCAAGCAGCGTCTTTTGCATACTCTGCACTGCTCTCGTTACCTGTTCCCCCTCTTCTTGCGCGTTGTATTTTTTGGATGTGAGTCTCGTATACTCCCAGAAATGGTCGAAGGCTATTGTTGTTTTATGGCTCTATATCTTGTGTGAGAATGCTGTGAATGCGTGGGAATTTAAGGAGAGACCCACGACTTTACCAATTGCGTTACCGAAACTATCCATTACCTGCGGTTGCATATCGATGGACTGAGTACGGTCAAAGAAGACTCTGGAGCATTGATCTATTATAATCATCCCCAAATCATATATAGAACGGATCTCGTCATCGCGCGCTGCTGCAATCCGCGTTCTGATGCATTTCTGGACAGCTGAAGGATCGGGCCTAGGAACTCAGTTAGTATTTGTCTATTCAAACATTACATTTCTAAAGCTATAGTTGGTTACATATTTAACTTACTTGTTATGACCCCACCGTTTCGGAAAACTAGTGATGATTGTATCTAATGCATGGTTAGAAGTTAGGAGAGGATGAGGTGGGAAGATTCGGCTTACTCTCATCCAGAACCCACATCCACAACTGATCAACCATTACTACCCTTGGTACCCTCCTCGCATCCTCTAAACATTGCATACAGGTGGGTTTCATGGAACCGTCCTCCAAGGCCTGCTTCACAGTTTTATCACCTCTCAGGCCCTTAAAGCATTTATGATGCATCAGTTTTGGATCCGGAGCCGTGGCTCTATAGACTACTTGGTCTCTATCCCTTTTCCTGGTGTCTTTCAATGTCCAGTAGTATGACTGATCTAAAGTCCTTCTAGGGTGCAATGGTGGTTTTGAGTTTAGATACCTCTCGATAAGCTTCTCATCAGTATATGAATCCATAGCTTCATATAGTGCTGCGGCAATGAGAAGCATTCTTCCAAGCAAGCTTTGCCCTTGAACAGCTTTGTTAGTTATTGGTTTGGGAGGCAGTTGCCGAATTGGACCCGTTTTTTGGGACGGAATGTTATAGAGGAGACCATCAGATGTTGCTTTCTCGATGGTTCCCTCGATAACGGTGGTAGCAGTAGCATCTACAACATCATCCATCGCCGCCATTTTAGCGTTGCTTGTGTGTTTCATGCATTGCGCTGCCCTGTCTCTTCGTCGATCAGTCTCCCAGTGAAGATAAGGCATCTGGATCTGTCAGTTTTGCAAAAGGATCGATTAGATTTACTTACAAACAAAGCAATGTTCTTCGGTCTTGGCTCAGTGAGTTTATGATCTGCATATAAGTTAGTTAACTCGAATAAACCTGAAACATGTCAAACAAATACCAGTTGAGATTACATAACAACGTGGTCTCATATGCCGAGTATGAGTAGGGAGATCTTTCCGATTCCCATGCTGGAGGCCTCTCCAAAACTGTGGTCTCAGCAACATTCTAGTTTTAGATTCCGGTTCACCTCTGTTTGGTTTACGATACGGTCCATCAAGATGCGGCTTGTCTTCGTTGTAGTATCTCGCGATAACTTCCTATTGAGAGTTAGCATTCTCACACGCATAAACCATGAATTGTCAAACCTCTATCCAAGCCATATTGTTTGCAGGAACATGAAAATATCTAATCATATTCTCCTCACATTTCCACATCAACGGATTCTTCTTCTGGTCCTTTTTCAATAATAGACTCAACGGAATCTTTTGATTCGGAAACGTTCCTGAGCTTTTGAAATCTGGGTGATCATATGGTTCGTGATTTTTGAAATATATAACATTTGCGTTCAGATCATCCAAGTCGCCAATCTTGCTGATCGGACTCACAGTACTTGTTGTTGTACTTCGTGGTGGAGGCAGGGCATGTTGTTGTCGTCCTTGAGCTTTGAATTTTGTCGCAAGTGCTGTTTTGAAAGTTGATAATAATTTTCCATCACGAGTAGTTTCATCTCCTTCGAAAGTTTCTCGTAGTCGGTAGATCCGTGCCTCCTCTTCTAAGATTGAGTTTTTCAGCTTCTCTTGATCGGCTTGGAGACCATCGAAAAAATGGTTTCTATCTCTGAAAGGTAGGCAGCCCAGATAGTGAAGAAGCCCGCCTTCGACGCTAGTATCGTGATGTAGGCCACTTCTACATTTCTCCTGTGGCCAGTTGGCCATTTTAACGAGGCAGGACCAGATGGTCTGAAGAGCAATGAACTATTATGGAGAATATAGGGATTTGCTAAGTTCCAGGAAGCAAGCAATGCCATATAAGTAAAGCAAATTGCGAAAATACAGCCTCGTCTTACTTATACTCTGACTCCCAGTTCAAGCTTCTTGTATCTCAGCCGCATCGAACCAAGCGTTTTTGCACCAGGATCCCAATTTCTGACAGCCTCTTTCCAAATATCAGGCTGCACAATTTGCATGTCGTAAGAAACACATCTACTTTCCCAGTCCCGCCTATAAGCCACATAGTGATCTCCGTCAGCCCTACCAAAATCGTGGGGATTTATGCACAAGAGGGGCGCAGCTGGCCGGAGGTTGGCTTGGCGGGGAAGGTGATCTATTTATCTATGGTGCAGCTGATGATGGAAAGTTATGGATTAGTCAGATGGCAAAGGTTGAAGGTGGCTTATGAGCTGATTGAGCGAGTGATATAACAGTAACTGCTCTCAAGTACTTGTATACCTACCTGCCTGCCCAGTTGTTATAATATTGATCGATAGATTGTGTTTGAAAGAAGTGACGGGTGGAAAACGTGACATCCTATCACACTAATCACTACAATATAGCTGTGCACATCAGTTCTTGTTGCGTGCCAACCGATTAAGAGATAAATATGATGAAGTAGCTGCTTAGTCTTATCTGATCCCTCTATGAGAGAAACCTACAGTGATAAAATAGTCTTAACGGATAGAGGACCAGCGTAATACATATACTTATACCTTTACATAACCACTGTCCATAACACATACCTTCAAACAAATACTAAACTGATCTCTCAGACTTCTGCAATAGTGCCTCGATCTTTGGAACCAGCTGTCTTATCCTAAAAGGCTTCGTCATAACGTCATCAATTCCCGAATCCTTAGCTGCGACAATTTGCTCCCCTCTCGCATTTGCTGTCACTGCAATTATGGGCAAATGACGCCGAATCAAGCTTTCAGCTTCCCATTGCCGAATTGTCCTCGCACATGTGAGACCATCCATGACTGGCATTTCAAGGTCCATCAAGATCACTGACAGATCTTTCCCATTTAATTCTCGTCCTCTATAATGTTTCGTTTCTCGTAGCATATCTAGCGCTTCGCCTCCATGGTTTGCAACATGTGTTGTGCAACCTAGCTTTGTGATTTGCGCAGCGAGGATTTTCTGATTGACGAGGTTGTCTTCTACTATCAGAATGTGCCATTCGGTTGGTTTAGAAGTTGAAGTAGAGTTTTCTTGGGAGAAGTTAGAGGCTCGGCTGTTCGCAAGCGTGTTGATAGGAGGCGGTGTAGACAAGGAAGTGCTATTTGTGGTGGCCCTTTCGGTGGCGAATCTTGGGCTTGTGACAGTTGAGAAGTCCATTGTATCGATCCGTGCCTTAGCTTCCATGTTAGAGACTAATCGAGACTCCACAGTGGAAGTTCCACCCTCAGGATCTGCCCTCCTTGCTTTCAGATAGAAGGCAAATGTGCTGCCTACGCCAGCTTTGGATGCGACTCCAATCGAGCCACCTTGAAGTTCTGTGAGCTGTCGGGAGATGAAGAGCCCCAGACCGCTTCCTCCATATTGGACCTGGTTCTTTTAGTATTACAAGAGCTTGAGAAAGTCATTTTTTCAAAGTGTCTTACATGTGTTCGAGGTGAGGCTTGCGAAAATCTTGTAAATAGATTCTTCTGCTCTTCTTCATTAAGACCACAGCCAGTATCCCGTACTTCAAAGCGCAAATAAATTATTTCTCCGGTGCCCCAGTCCTCTCGAGCCTACGTAAACTTTTGGTATTAGTGGTTAACCTTCCAGGACGATCTATCGGAATCGAAACTTGAAATGCCTGTGTTGAAACTAGGCTGTATATTGGGAAGCACTTACAGTTACATCAGCAGGAGCTTTGTTCGTAGGAAAGTACTGAAAATCTGCATTTCCATTGATAGGCGGTTCTGTAGATACACTAAGATAAACATCAATTCGACGCTGCTTTTCTGACTTGGTGAACTTTATGGCATTTGTGAGGAGATTTATAAGAACTTGTAGTAGCCGCGATGGGTCGATCATCACCCAGCTAATTTTCATCTCTATAATTGAGCTCTCGATGTGCGGTGTCATATCAATAGCGCTCGAACTGAGTTCCGTCATGAACATCTTCAGGGCTAAACATTGTCAGTTCCAGCAAAATCTAGAGAATAAACACGGAAGCTAACCTTGCTGAAGGACTTTTACTGGACGAACCGGTACTGGCGTAATTAAGACAAGGTTAGAGTCGAGTTTTGAGATAGTAAGGATGTCATCTACTATGGACTTTTGATGTTGGGCACAAAGCTGGATAGTTTCAGCGGCATCAATTCCAGTTTTAAGTGCAATAGCAAGGCTGCTATCAACATCTGGGTTTGTAGAGTCAATTATTTCTGTCAAAGAAGTTGAGATGGAGTCTGCACACTGAACTGCAGCCGTAGTCAGTTTAACTACATAATAATAATTCCTCCTATTTACCTATGGCGCTAAGTGGATTTCTCATCTCACTAGGGATGAACTGTCAAACTCATTGTTCAAATCAGGGATCCTACTATCGACTTACTGTGAAGTAATATCGATGAAGTTGTTTTGCTGACGTCTGTTGTTTTAGAGGTTAGAAATCTTTTAGCATCCGGAGAAGGTAGCCTAAAAGTCTAAGAAAAGATCAATTCCGTTGGAGACCGATTAATTCAGATCTATGTAGATCTAACGAACGTGTGTAAAGGACTAGGTTATTGTAACTCACCGTGTCTCTTCAGCCTCGTCCAGTCTCTGCTTCTGCAATGATTTAGCCTCTTGTGTGCGAAGAAGAAGCTGCTCGGATAGCTTCGCACGGGTTTCTGAGTCCCTTGCTGATCTCTTCTGCAATGTGATATCTGTTATTGAGCCTATAATAGATTTGATTTTGCCATCGCTAAATTCTGGTTGCGCAGCCTAATGGGATTTCTGGTTAGGTTGCCTTGTTATGGAATACAAGAGATCACCTCATCAACACGAGCTCTAGTGCAAAGAAGAGATGAATGCAATGTGAGCAAAATAAAATTTGAAAATGACTTACTGCTAGAACCCAATTCGCTACCTCCTCGCCAGTATGGGGGTCGTACCAGGGCTTTTTGAGCTGCAACTCTCCACTCCAGTGCATGCCATCATGAGATAGTCTCCTCCAAGCTTCTTCCATACAACCTCGATTGCTATCTATGAATAGTTCCATCCAGGACAAATTATAGGCTGAGTTCGGTGGATGTCCAGTCATTTCAAACCATCGATCATTTGCCTCCAGGAGAAGACCGTTAGGATCAATACTGAACATACCAACAGGTGAAACTTCGGCAATTCGTTGAAGTCGCTAGTACAAAAGGTCAGTTCAGTCACGTGTAGGAGAACATTCACTGACCGATTTTGACATGGCTAGTTCCTCGCTGAGCCGTGAACGTTCTCGCGCAGCCGCTTCAGCGAAAGTGTTTCCGCGACATATTTCATCTTCGTACAAAGTTACGCTTGCTAATGATGTAGCAAGTTGTCTGTTTAGAAGACGGATGAAGAACTCATAGTCGTCATCATAGGGCCGACGTGGATTTACACCTACTTAAACGTCAGTTGACAAGAGAAAATGAATTTTTGGATCCTTAATTTCAGACCAATTACTAGGAATCCAAGCACGTTCTCGCCTGTTGTTGGGCGAATAGGACACACAACAGCAAGTCTACATGGCTCTCCAAATCCTCTCCATTCGAAGCCTTCTATGAGTGACTCTGAAATTGTTCCGTCGTTGATATCGAGCAGTCTAGGTTCCTGTGTATGCATAGCATCTCTGAATGGCTGGGTAAAGCCACCTATCGACCTTTTGAGATCTAATCTGGCTGGAGCAGCAGTGTGCCCATCAGGCACGCCAAGGGTTCCTTCAAGCACACATAATTTCAAGCCGTGAGAGCTTTCTGAAGATATTGAGGGTTCTTCTTCGCCTTCTACTTCATCCACAACGCTGCTCAGTTAATTAGCACTGTAGGATACAGAGACTCTTCTGAGAAGAACTGGAACAAAACAAAACTTTGATCGTTGGTGCAGTAGGGTGGGGAGTTGAAGATTGTGAGACGGGTCCACACCATCGACAACTTTAATCATGGGGCTGGACGACATAAAGGGCTTACCTGTAAAGAAGAGCAAATGGGAAATCAAACTCATTATCTGTGAGTGCAGTCAAAACTCGAGCCCAAAAGTCTGATACTGACGTCGATAAAGCTACTTGCTCCCCAAGATTGAGCAAAGTACGCGTTCGGCGATCGTTGATAACCTGCCTAGTGGTTTCGAACGGCGCGTTATAAAGGCCCAGAACGTTTGCGGTTCCTCCATAAAGAGGTGTAATAGACCATGTGAAAAATGTTTCCTCGACAAATCCACGTCTTTCAATTGGCAGCATTTGATCCTTCATTGCTACAGACTTGCCCCTATGTTGATAAATGTTCAATCAGCTTGTAGCTCAGCAATTTTATGCTATTATCACAAACATTTTAATCACTTTTGGCAATTTGTTTCGTGCTCCAGGTAAATTACTGGAAACGGAGTTTCTCTGTCATTCCTTTATGAAAAAGAGAGAATCGCTTAGCAATTAAGGGAGGTACTATACATACGTCTTTACACACTCGTCAAACGTTGCGCTTACAGAATTCCACAGCTCAGCAAACGGCCCTCTAAAACCTGTCCCCATCAAACCTGGGTGCTTTTGGCCTGCGACAATATCTGCATAGGCTTTGTTGTAAAGACATGTGAGATCCTCACCCCAGAAAAGTGCCGCCGCATGGGGGTTTCTCATCAGAAGATTGGCGACTTGTCTGAACTCTTTTGACCACGTATCCATACCGCCTAAAGAAGTTGATGCCCAATCGATACTACGAGCAAAGGTGATATGAGGTGAAAGCTCTCCTACAGGATGAGTAATTGTCCAATCAGGAGTCCCTGGGGTCACAAAATTTGAAGGGGCTGGTGGTATTGTCTTCAGTAGCTTGCTAAGAACTGCAGCGCTCGTTGCTCGTGGCAAGTTAGTATCTTTTGAAATGGGCGGTGAAGCTTTTCCTTCCGGAATCTTATCTTCTGGTTCATGGCCTGAAATAAACTCCTGGGTTTTCTGACTGCCACTGAACACAACCCATCGATCCTTTAGGGGGAAAGTAATCCAAATATATCCGCAAAACGCAAATTTTGACACTGAACCAGAATTTCCTGCTTTAAACTGGGCTTTTCCTGCCATCCATGATCTAAACTCGGAGCTGGATGTTTTTGGGGAGTCGAGATGCGAATTGACAATAGGCTTTCGACAAATACTGTAGAAGAGTTGAGAGTGAAACGCGGGATTGTAGAATTCCGGATCTATTGTACCTTCTTCGAAAATGGTGTTCCGGGAAACAATGAGCGTTGGCCGTGGATCAAACTTCAAGAATTCCTGGACTCCAGCAATAGAGAATTGTTGCAGGTCAGCCTGTGGCTCAATGTTGGAATCATCTTCGCCCCGAAATTGTGGTGGCCTATTCATGTTCGCTTTGTTGGCACACTTAATAGAATCCGATAAGTTGCGCTTATCCGTTACAGTGCTGGGAGTTTTATAAACACAATGGCATCGTATTTGCCACAGGATTTTGGATTTACTACACCACGTTCCACACACGTTTCTTGCCAATACCCAAAAAGTGTGCAGTAAGTCTGCAGCTACTATCTGCTCCACGAGTTCAGGCTAGGTTTATCGGAACCGTGAGAAATACTCAAGTGCTTATGACCAGATTGGTTTATCACCACCTTTGTATTAAAGTTTGTACTAGATACCGGATCCGACACTAAGATCATTGCCATTAACTAGGACAGCTCAGGCGCGTCAAGGGCGAATCTGATAATACAGAAAATTGGCCATAAGTATTAGCAGCTGGAAGTTACTGTTTGTAGCATCTATGCCAAATTAGAAGTTTATGGAGAATAGTTGAGGAAGTTGGAAGTTATAAGCTAAGGAGCAGCATACCGTATTGTGATTCACGTGATTAAAATAGACACACACCTCCATTTTCACCCATTAGATCCACGGTAACCACTAGATATTTATACATAGAAGTAAATTCGGGATGGATGATCTGCTGACGCAGAGAGCTCCAATAGTCGACTCAAAATCAGCAGCTCGACAGCAGGTTTTTTATTTAAGTCACATGTCTGCTTCTCGTGAACCAGCTTTTACAAGAAATATCTAAATATACTCGAAAGCATGAAGACAGTTAGCAGACGTTTATACAGAAACTTCATATTTTGCTCTGCCTTTCTTGGTTTGATCGCTGCTGGAGTTGTTAGAGCAGAACTTTAATTCTAGGGAGTTGCTGCTCAAGTCTGAACGTGGTTCAGATGTTGATCTACGAGATGACCATGTTTCTGGGGACGAAAGTCTTCCCCAAGTATGGACTTTTATTTCAAAATTCTCAGACACCTTCCTTCCTATAGCATTTAGGTGCAGCATTCCAAAAATAAGCGGTCGAATTGTGAAAACTGGTGTATTCAACCGCCCTTGTTAAATCATATTATTGTGCGTGGTCAGTTATCTGCAGCCAGAAGAATATTATCTCTATCACTGGCACTATTTCCGGATCAAAGATAGATTCGAATTTTGGTTTGCTTTCATAGTCTTGGGAGAATATGGTCAGAATACTCCTTCTCATTTTAAACCCGCTCTATAGCTTAACGAGGAGATACGTCTATCTACAAACCTCCCTACAGAATATTGTTCATAGTCAATTTCCCACTAGCTTCTTTGAATGAGATGTTCTTTGTTCGTGTTTTTGATTGCAAAGTCTTTCTGGTAGTCTAACCTGGAAAAAAATAAAACTCATCACATTAAATACCAAATAAATACACCTATCTTCTCAATATGGTAACAGTTGATCAGTAAATGCTAGCCCCAACTTCCAGTTTGATCTCGAGAACAAATTATCAAAGACATAATCCTTGGAGTCATCATGTACTTAGTAAAATTACACAACGCTAGACATGTTTCACTCTCACACAATATCACCGTATCAAATAGGCCCTAAATTCAATGTCGAGTGAATTTTACTTTCAGTTATTTTTACTATTTTAAAAATTCATTACACAATGCGTCATGGGTTCTAGTAGTAAATACTTCGTTGCTCTCCTTTCATTTACAACTTTCTCGCTTCCTAACATCAGTTGGCTATTGAGCAGCCAAATCCCCGACACTCATAACTCTAGATTTCCTAGGATAATACCTTATCTTTTATCCACCTTCAGATCTAAATTCCTCATTGCAGGCTATTCATCTCACTTTAAAAATCCGTAAAACCACTTTACACTGTCATACCGGACTTCCAGACACTGGGAATTAGTATTCTTTTCGGATATTCTCACGAAGCCTTGTGTCATATTAATCCATTAGAATTAGCAACTTTAACCCGTCCCAGCTCACCTTCGACTTCAAGGGCACCGTCAAACTCCACCAAACATCGATTCTTCAGAAGACCCGGTTGAAATTTCATGAAGCGTTCACCCAACAACCTCGTCTTTGTCAAAATATCCTCCATCCTCCATCCTCCATCCATCCATATCCCTACTTCTCTGGCCCAAAATAGAACTCGTACGGTACACTTGTTCTCCAGATACCATAAGGTCTATGAGAGCTTTAACTGATTTAACGAGTTACCACTTAGGAAATTTTAAGGATGTCTAGCTCTAAGAAACACACAGGCTGGAAGCCAGATATTCATGCCACGGAAGACCGATTTGACCTCAGGTAGAATCAATGCCTTGGTTAAGTCACATCCACTGACTTAATACCATAGATGGATCCATGCTGGCATTTTCAAAGACCCATTGGCTGTTAAATACGACATTTTCTACTCGTTCATTAAAATTGAATGTACTCCAGCTAAAAAGAAAGAATCAGCCAGCAAGACAACGGTTCCAAAGCCATACTATAAAATTCAATATGCTGCAGACAAGTTTGGTGCCCCTTTAGGACGCTATGATGCAGGCGAGTTGAAAATTAACGAAATCACATGGAACGATCATTTCTACCAGGAATGGAGCAATTTCCTGGACGACCAGGGGACTTGGAAGAGTGGAAAGAAGATGGCGGGGAAGAGGGCTCGAAAAGAGTTTTTGTTAAAATGTTACCACAACAAAGACTTTGTCGATCCATATCCAAACGGCAAGCCCCAAGCAACTGGTTTACATCGACGGGTAAACAACATCTTTCCTGGTGATAGTCAAGCTCCAGCATTTGAGGCGAATACACGAGACCGACAAGCTCAAGAAGTCGCAAATAGAGTCGAAGACCCCGAGTTGTTCTTGCCAGGCACCAAGATTCTTGTTAGCAGCAGTGGGGTCAAAGAAAATGCATTTAGTGAATTAGATCATGATCCCACGAATGTGGTCGCCGAGTTCCTTAAAGGCTATTATTCGGCAGTTGGAAAACACGAAAGAGACTACAAGCCTATCGACCATATTGAATCCGCATTTTTCAAGATAGGTTACCGGATCAATCGCGAGGCTACAAAGGCTGCAAGTCGATGGGTTTGTGGTGGGTTTGGAAGATGTGTTCTTGATTGCAAGGCTTGGAAGAAGGCACTCCCATACCGAATGCCTTCCACAGTTACTGATGATTATAGAACTGTGGTAGATAGGGTTAGAAATGAGGTTGAACAGAAAAAACACGACAGACGAAGAAATGACTCACTACCATCTTACAGAGTCCAGAAGCGACATTCCCAAGATCGCACTATTCAACCTTCACAATCTGTAACATCATCACCGAGTCAATTTAAGTCGCCTTCACCTTCGTCCGTACTGGAGGATGAAGAAGGACTACAGCCTCAAAGACCTTTGCCGACAACCTACTCGTCAAACGCTACGTTTCCAGGAACACATATTCTTTGTGAACCTAGTGGAATTTTCTTTGATGCCTACAAGGAAGTTAGTCAATCCGCAACAAGTGTCATCCACAGTTTCCTAATTGGTACTATTTTTGCCAATATCGACAAACCTCAACCTGGCAAACACACTTCGCTTACTCAGATCGAGTCCGCCTTCTATAAGAAAGGGATTCGCATTGATAGATGGGCTGCATTAAAGGCCTCGGCTTTGGTTCGTAATGGAGAGGCAGATACGGTTCTGGATACACGTCCTTGGAAAGAGAATCAACCTGTTAAACTCAATCCTGAAAAGGTCAGTGCCATCGACACTTTGATTTATGATGCACAGTTCAATGAAGGGCTGTTCATGTATGAGACTTCGGATGATGAGGATTAGGGTGGCTAGAATCACTACTCAAAGATACGAGTCGACATCTCCATCACCAAACGTCATAAGACCGAAACCCAATAGGTTTTATTATCACTTGATTGCCGCTTCTCAAAGCATCACTCTAATCATGACTGAATCGTAAAGATTTGGATCTGATTGTAACATATGAAAGAATTGCCAAAACCTGCCCTAGCCATAAAACACGACGGAGATTCCATCTATAGTCGTGCACTGGCAGCTTTGCATAATGACATTTGTCATTCAATTCCAATCGCTCCTATCCATCCCACATTCGGGGGTATCATTTGTATCTACTGGCCAAGTTTTCAACAGCACCGCCACTCGAAATTTTAGCAAGACCCCAAATTCCTCACCAATTACTTTTCAGGACCGTTATCACCTTCATCATACAATTCCCCTGTCATCACCTTCATCATACAATTCCCCTGTCATCACCAGAAAGTACCGCATGAAATATACAACAAGGGCAACAGATTTCCGATCATTCGGTACCAGCATGATCTATCCATCATTTGGTAGAAACATCACATCATCTCAGCCACATCTTCGCAAGGGAATATTTGGGTTAGTGCGTTCAGTTCACCAAAAATACCAAAAAGTCTTTATGCAACCAAAATTTACCAATACTCTTTATTAGTTTGATGAGGATTTGATATTAACGAGCTTTATGTTGTGAAAGAGTCGCGGCAAGGTAAATTCTAGGCGTGATGAAGTTCGCTATGTAGTTGCACTGAGCGAGCTAGCACCGTCTTCCACTTCCTCTAGCGTGCTAATACAACAACGTGACTTTATGTGAATTCCGGTCAGGTAAACACATATATATATTCACAGCACCCGTATATCTATTCTTTGAGAACAGTATAATAGGCAAGAGAGATAATCTGTAAATGTAGCACCCTTTAAACAATCTAATATTTTGTAGAGCTATACTGTAAATACATTAGAGTATTGCGTTGGGCAGTACACATATTCATTCGGGGAAGAGTGCCACAAATATAGAAATGAATCGGTTCGGTTCACTCTTTGTTGGCGCCTTGTTTAATATATTAGTATCTTCTGTTCAGCTTTTATTACTACCTAATCTGACTACTATGTATTTCATCATCCAATATTGAACTCGGATGCTATAGACATATGTTCCTTCATCTTGCGTTTCATCCTCTTAGCTGCCTCATTTGAATCAACAGTTGGGGCATCGAGTTCCAACTTCTTCTGTTTCCTTGCACGTTCTCCTTCAGGTGCCTTATCTTCTACATCCCCTCTCTTAGCCTTTCGTGCGGCCACACTTCTATCCGCTTTAGTCATCTTTGATGGTCTCAGCCCTGGTACATTTATACTTCCTGGCTTGTCTCTTAAAGCAAAAGCTTTGGCCAAATGTCCTAAATGTAAAGTCTGCATGTTGAAGATGTTTCTCTCATTCGCCACATGCGTAGCATATGCTCGGATATGACTCTGGAATCCACGCCGCGCCATTTCCAAATATTTGGGTGAATCCAGAGTCCATCTCTCCACCTCAAGTTGCCACTCTGTAGCACGCTCTTCCCACTCATCTCGGGTTCCACCAAATCCTTTCCGTAACAGTTCTTCAGCCGTATTATGTGTGAGAGACTTCTTGCCATCCCTATACCCAGATGCGAGAACTGATACGTAGCCTTCTTCATCTCCAGGAAGGAGAAATATGAGGGCCCGTCCGTTGCGACCAGCTCGTGCAGTTCTACCGACACGGTGGAGATGATCGTCGGCACTAAATGGAGGATCGTACTCAATTACATAGTCAACATTTGGAAGATCGAGACCGCGAGAAGCCACATCTGTGCAAATTAACACACCAGGCTCCGAGGAATCGGTAAATGCTTTAAGGGTGGCTGTGCGGACCTTTTGTTCCAAAGATCCGTGAAGTCTGTGTAATATGACAGGATTTGCGTTGCTCGAAAACCCGGAGGCGTGGGCAATGGTGTCTTTAGTAAGTTCGGTTTTCGTGATGACTGGTGCTTCAGTAGCTTTCCCGTCTTCATCAACGGTTTCCTGAATAGGGCGGCTGAACATCGAAAAATGAAAGTCAACAGAATCTGCACATGAAATGAAAACGATTGCTTTCATGACCGAGCCCCTTCGAGCGAACGCACGCTTTAGAATTGCCGTTAATGTTACTAGACGTAACTTTGCCGGAACCACTGCATATGCTTGTTTGAGTTGAGCTGGAGCAGAGAAAGTGTTGTCTTCCATATCGATCGGGTCTTTTTTGTTGTTTGCAACTTCCTCATCAGTAGGATCAGCTTTAATGTGAACCGCATCTTTCAAACTGATCTCCCCCAACCTCTGAACATTCATCTTCATGGTAGCCGAGCATAGTACCGTAACCCTTCGACTTGGTAAGGCTTTTACATCTGGGTTGCTGCTCTCTTCTACTCTCAACGTCCTTCTGCCTATCTTTTCCACGATACCCTTAATTTCATCCTCGAAACCCAACTCCATTAACCGATCTCCTTCGTCTAGCACCAACCATCGGACCGTGTGAACCTTCAGAACCTCGGTGTTATCCAAGTGGTCGGCCAGACGACCCGGTGTTGCAATTAAAATGTTGACACCCTTTCTCAACCTCGCTTTCTCCGACTGTTTGCTCTCTCCTCCGATGACCGTAGTTCCTACAATCCAAGGGGCACATCGAAGAACTTTTTCTAGCACCGTAGCAATTTGCTTGCACAGTTCTCGAGTAGGAGCAAGCACAACTGCGAAAAGCCCTGAATCTCGATGTACTGGAGTTTCTTTGGTACTCATTGCCATAATACGCTCGACAATAGGCAACAAATATGCTAAAGTCTTTCCTGAGCCGGTCTCGGCCTGTATGAACGCATCACTGTCATCACCGACCATTTGCTTGATTGCAGCTTTTTGAATCGCAGTTGGAGAATTCATGGCCATCTTAGTTGACAGATGAGCTGCTAACCTTCGAGACAAGCCCAGAGTTGTGAAAGTCGCCATTTCGTCTGTCAATGGTGCGTTGGAAGGCTTTGCAGGTTCCTGCTCATCCTCGGCTTCTTCAAGCTTATTCTTTGACCGCGGGTTGAACGAGAACAGAGAAGATACATGTTGAGGTGGTTTTCCAGATTCCTTATTTCGAGCCCCACCTGTTTGGCCGGATTGCTGTTTCGCGGAGTTTGAGGTGTAGGAAGTATTCTTCTCGTAAGCTTCCTCAGCGTCGTCCCAGGATATAGTCGGCCCTTGTATTTTCTTGGGGGGGAGAATATCATCATCGTCACCAAACTTTTTGCTTTTGCTTCCACCAAGGTTTATGCTGCCCGGGGGCAGTTTTCCAGACACAAATGCTGGCCGCGTTTCCTCTGGTATTTTCGTGCTCCTTCTTTCCCCACCAATACTCCCAGAAGGAAGCTTCCCTGAAACAAATGCTGACCTAGGCTCGTCCTCAAACTTTGTGACCTTACTCCCGCCAGAACCGATACTTCCTGGAGGTAGTTTTCCGGATATAACAGCTGCGGTGCGGGGGTTCTTGTCAAAATCGTTCTCAATCCGTTGTCTTTTCGGAGGTCTGGCTGAAGGTTCTGGACCAATATATTCCTCTACGGTTGTCTTATGTCGTCCTTCTCTGAAGAGTTCTCGATCGGCTGGTGCACTCGCATTTGCACCAGTACCAAATTGTCGGGTTGCACCTTGGTTTCGAGCACCTTTCTTTGCTGCTACTCGGTCTTTCCAACGTCCTCCTTGGAAGGATTGTTTTGGCATAAGAGGGGCATCCCCAATCTCAAAATTCATGAGCATTCCATCGTCCGCCATGATTTCTTATTCGCAAAATTGTTTGCGTTTATTGTTGATTTATTTTCTTCTCCATTTTCTAGAAAATTATTAGACCGCTCATGGCAGAATTATTTGGGTGAACCTAGCAAGAAAGGGGTCTGACGTCGTGAAAAGCTTGGCATTGATTGATAGTTTGTGAAGTGCATCTTACGGTCTTCGATATACGCTGAACATACCGTCACAGCATGACTCAACTAAAATTTCTTCAATACTATGGCCCCTGAAAGCTTTATATGGTCTCTATCAGAAGTTGCAAATTCTAAAATTCATCGCGAAAATAGCTTCATTCAATGAAATCTCCTCGTATGTTATCGTTTCTATTGTTCCCGAAGGTAGCCTCGGGGACAAGGCTTTGCAATTCAAGAACCTTTTCTACCTCATCTACCCTCTGCCACCGCGCAGCCGGGGCTACGATACCTAATACTTCTATCAGAGTATTCCGGGAGATATCGGCTTTACGCCAATGGCGACGCAAACAACTTGTGGACTATCGTACAGTCGGACTGGTGCCTACTATGGGAGCTCTACATTCCGGCCATCTATCTCTTATTCGCATGGCTGCTGCAGAGAACTCCGCAGTGGTGGTTAGCATATATGTCAATCCAACCCAATTTGGTATTCATGAAGACTTGGATAGCTATCCGACGACGTGGGATGCAGACTGCAAGATGCTTAGGGACCTTGACCGGGAACTCTCTGAAGATGGTGGAAATTTGGGGAAGATAGCTGCAGTATTTGCCCCTACAACTGCGACCATGTACCCGAGTGGTAGGCCCAGCCAAGAATTAGATTCTAAAGGCAGTTTTGTCACGATAACTCCAGTTGGAGAACTTTTGGAAGGAGCTAGTAGGCCTACATTCTTTCGCGGAGTAGCTACCGTTTGCATGAAGCTTTTCAACATTGTTTCACCCGAGCAAGTATACTTTGGACAAAAAGATGTACAACAAACTGTAGTTGTCAAAAAGATGGTGAAGGATTTCTGCATGGATACAAAAGTTGTGATTGGAGCTACAAAAAGGGAACCGGATGGTCTAGCATTAAGCTCTAGAAATGTGTATTTAGGTGCAAGGAGGCGAAGTGTTGCTACAGTACTTTCCAAAACCTTAGAAGCGGCGGAAGCGGCATATACCCGGGGATGTCGGTCGCGAGCAGAACTTCTTGGGCCAGCAAATAAGTTCATCGAGCATTTACTCAAGGAACAACTCCAGTTGAAGCCCGAGAAGCGGGTCCTTTTTGAGGTAGATTACATATCCTTGGCACATCCAGATACAATGGAGGAGATAGAAGAAATAGACGAGCAGCGAGGAGCTATCCTCAGTGGTGCTGTCAAAATGCTGCCGGTAGAAATGCCGCAAGACGGTGAAGATCTCGGTCTTTCTGGTGGCCCCCCAGTGAGATTGATAGATAATATTATCCTCAAGGCTGTAACTTAATTTGTATACTATAGGTTGTAGGATAGAGAGTTAGACTTTGTGAGCAAAGCAGTTCAGAATGGATATTACGGTTTCTTGGAAACATAACTTGCGTTGGATGGCGCATATATTCCTACAATCTGGAGACGAGAGGAATTTACTATTTGTAGCTTGCTTATAAAAAAAAGCCTGCAGCTATTCTATATCACTCAGCTTAGACAAGAGTAGACATACTCGCAGCATATTGTTTCATCCTCGTATATTAGCAATTTGCCAATCCCACCTGCGACTAAAGTTTCAGAATCATTACTTTTTAATTTCATGATATTAACGTTCGCTAGACTAGAAAAACCTTAGAATTCTCAACATGGCTCCAACTCCCCTTTTGGGGCACATTCCGATGCCAGAACTGCAACTTCTTTAGAGAATTCCTGCCTAGATCAAGGTTCTTGGGCCAGGTTCATCAACGCATATACGAAAAAGGTGTGCACACGTTCCAAATAATCCCAGGTCATTCTAGAACAGCAAGCATTCAGATTATATTAATTGTTTCAAAGCAAAGGGAGTTCTATATATTCCAACTTAAAAGGCATTTCTAACTAAGAACCAGCACGAAACCTTTCTAAGAGCCTCTCCGACAATTTGGTGATAGTCAATGTAGGTGATAGTAACTCCTGGAACGATATATCAAGATGGAATTCACGGAATACCCAGTTTCTGACATCGGCGCCTATCATACTGTCAAGTCCATAACTAGCAACAGACTTCAAGTCTGGCAAGAAGTCGTCCTCCTCAAGAAATAGTAATTCCGAGAAGTACATTACAAGGCATTTAGTAATAAATGCAACTGCCTCGTCCTGATTCTCAAGACTGATGATAGTCCCTGCGATAGAATCATTAGAGGCATTGCCAGCTTGAACATTACTGCTAGCTGCCATCATAGTCGCTATTGTGCCGAAGCGAGGTTTCTCAAGCCAAAAGTTATCAACACTGGATGAAGAAGCCTCCACGAGCTTAGCTGGATCAAGACCAACAACAACATGGTCTCTGCCTGTCTGTAAATCTGGCTGTGGTGCCATGGCAACTCCGAAAGCTGCGATGAGTTCTTGCTCATATATTCCATACATCCCTCTCTTTCCTAGCTTCTCCTCAATCTCAGCATGTTCGGAAACATACCCGATTCCAAGGATCATAGGCAAGACTAACGACATCCCGTGGAGACCACGGAATCTACGATGACGTGCTAGTGCATCGAGATAGGTATTAGCTGCGGCATAGTTGCTCTGCCCTGGTGTTCCAATTGTTCCGGAAACTGAGCTAGTCATGACAAAGAACTCCAGATCGGTGTCTTGGAATATTTCGTGTAGATTCTTAGAGCCTTGGACTTTAGCATGGAGAGGAGTTTTCCAGCGATCAAGCGTCATGTTCCGGAATAAACCATCCTAGAGAATCATTGTCAGCAAAATTTGTTTCTTAAAGTCTGCTTCTAAATAATCTTACGTCAAGGACCATCGCAGCATTGACCACTCCGCGAATTGGATATTTGGGATCAATTTGGGACAAGACACGCTCAGTATCTGTCTTTGACGTTATGTCGCAGCGTAGGACGGTAACCTCCACCCCCTGAGCTTGAATATTTTTAACTAAAAGTGCTGCTGAAGGACTATCTGTCCCAGATCGAGATATAAAAGCAAGACGTTGGGCACCACGCTCTACCATCCAGGATGTTAAAGAACGGCCGAGCCCACCGAGGCAACCAACTAGAAGGTATGTATAGTGCGGAGAAAACGAAACTTGATCTTGGGTTCGTGTAACCTACAAACATTAATGATTGCACAATTGGAGATTTCTTTAGGGTGGAATAAACTACCTTTAGTAACGACTTTGGGTCGAGGCTAATAACGACTTTTCCGTCGCTTGAGTCATTGGAATACGAACGAATAATGGCTTCTATATCGGACACACTACTAATGCTTGCTGGCTTGAATGCAGCAAGCTTTGCACCGTTGTAAATTTCGAGAGATTGTTTCAACAAACTGGTTAAAGTATTAGTCGCTAAGTTTCTTTTCGTCCTACATTTCAGAGCTTACCTTGATAGTATCGCGGGTCTCTGCTGATAGAGATCCACAATATCAAAAGCAAAGCGTGAAAACCCGGGTGCAATCGAGGAAATGCTTGCGAACGGCCGAGAAGGATCACGTCGGCCGAATGTTACGCACCGACCAAACGGAGCCATGTTATTACAACACTCCGACAAAACTGAAAGGTCGGTAGAGTCGGTTCCAAATAGTACATCAATGCCATGTCCTTTTGTGTAGCGTGTCAGCAACCCAGTCAGGTCATTGCCATCGATGGGAATGATCTCGTCAATGGAAACGCCTAGTCGTTGGAATTTGGGGAGGCTTGTGGAGCTATTTGTTAGGATGAAGCCGTGCAGACCCATGAAACGACATATTTGTAGGGCAGCCATTGCAGCAGAACCCCCATTCAAGATAATTACGATCTAGCAATTATTTTGTTAGTGCGGTCAATATTTCGGACAATGTTGAAGAGACCTACCTCCCCCGCTGCCACTCTAGCAAGATTCTGGAGCCCATATAGAGCTGTTGAAAATGCCATTGGAATAGTGACCATATCCTAGAAGCATTCTGGATTAGTCACCATAGGTTGAACAAGAAGTACTATACTACCTACCTCGAATGATGCGGTGTCCGGAATTGGCTGAAGGAGACATTCTCGTGTTCGTTGGTTAGTAGCACATTCGTCAAAACAGAAACCAGTCACACGATCTCCGATATTTAGATTCTTGACATCTGTTCCTATGGCTAGCACCGTCCCTGCTATCTCATGTGTGAAGTGAGGCAGGTAGTCGGATCCTGTGACAGCATGATTGTCCTAAATTCAGTCAAATTATAGCTCTATTATCAAATAGAGATGCTTACCTCTTGGTTGAGCCCTATGGCTGCAATTTTGACCTCAACTTGGTCCTTTTGTAGTGGTTTCGTGACACGATCATCATGTTGAAACAAAATCCTACGTCCCTTCAATACGCCCTTCAGTGGGAGACTTTGCTCAATCGATGCACTTGTCTCCTCGTTTTTAGATGACATGTTAAGTAACTTGTCAGGGACCAAGCGACTGATGTATAGCTTGTCATTGTCGAATAAGAACTCGTTCTCCCTAGGACCATGCGGATCTCGTTGGCCAATTGCAATATTCACAAGAGAATTTCCAATATTCTTATAAGAACAAGATTTAGGATCGATATCTACGGTTATTAAATCGAGAGATAGCTGCTCAAGGGTGAGAGTTCGTGCTAGACCAAGACTTAGGGCACATTCAGGAGTGTCACCCCTCAGGAGACCCCCCAATGTGACCCAAATAATCAAGTTTGTTGAGTCCACAAGACGCTGGATACTGCTCAACTCCTCTTCTTGGAGTGTGGCGAGAAAATTATGTTCTAGATCGGCGAGAATAATGACTTGCTCGTTCTTCTGAGGTTCAAAGTTTCCGATGGCACAACAACGAGTTTTATGGCCAGATTTGATGAATTTCTCCATAATGAAATTGAAGAGCGGGGCAGGTTTGTTCCAGTACATCTAGTTATGTTAAGAACTGTTTATGGAATGTAATATAGAGAACCTACTAAAGCAACGGTATACGATGACACAATATTTGTGTCTTGTGCGCCATTTGCCAAGATCCTTGGGATCGGTGTCACGATAATACTCCTTCCGCTAGCGTCGTCGTCGGATATGTAGTAACTTATAGACAAAGATGCTGCTTCAAGAAAAGTCTTCCAGTCTTCCTCGGCTTTCTCATTGTTAGTACAATTTGAGAACGACTCGATGTAAGTTACTTACACTGCGTTACATCGGATATGATCAACTGTCCACCATCAACCAACAATTTGGAGAGATCTTCTAGTTTTGAGTATTGGTTGAGGGTTGTCTATTGGTTGTTAGTTGAGCGAGAATTTTTGGGAGGATGTTTTACTTCTGAGCAAAGCAATAAGTCATATAATGGAGTGTGTTCTGTCAGGTGCTGCTCGAGTTTGTCTTCTCCTATGGTTGTGATATTGACACCTGGATATTGTTCGAGAATGCTGTTGAATATAAGCGAATTAAAGTTAAGAACTCGCAAAGCAGCGTTCTTATGAACCAATAGGTCCAAAAAGTATGTGGTTGATATTTTTGAATCTGAAGAGGCTTCTGGAAACTGGAAGTGACGAATATCTTCTTTCCATTCCATTTTCGTATACGGGTGTTGTTCCACTTCTACTAAAGCATTGGCAGGAACTGCTGCTTCGTATGAGGTGCAACGCATGTCTACTATATCAACAAGAAGTTGTCCGTCATCTGCAACAAGCTGAGAGTTGGCTAGGAAGACACGTTGACCTTGGTTGGTTGTCCAAGCATGTGCTTTTGCAACACCATTATGGAGCTGTTCCTCTGTTGGAATCCAAATAGAGATCTCTCTGCTTGTAGAAACAGTCATACCGCATGTCACATCATTCAGCTTGCCAGCATAGATAGCAACCATGATGAGCTGGATGGGAATATCTATGGAGGCTGGGTGAAGGAAGTAATTTGACTCTCCATCCATGAGTCCACTGTTGGTTTTGATTACCGAGTTGGCTGTGGCATGGTGCGTTACTCCGTCCGAACGAACATTGCTCAGACCCTGAAAGGACGTCCCGTAATCAAAACCAACGCTACTGAAACGTCGATACCATGAATTTCCGCTTGTACACTGAGGTAATGCTGGCATCTCCGCTGGTGTCTTACCTTTAAAGATGTCAGTAACGATTATTTTTTCATCTGCTCACACCCACAAACCATCACCTACCTGTCTTACGTGTATTTAAAGATACAATTCCAGTCATGTGTGTCATCCAGGTGTTTTCCGTTTGGGATGCTACCGAGAAGATGTATTCTTCATTAGAGATAGATGCATTTGAGATACCAGATGTTGCGTGTGATGGCCTCATACTGAAAACAATTGATACTCCATCCAAGCTATCGGGTATAACCAAGGCACTTTGAATAGAGATATCTCTTAACTTGAACCCATGAACCGGGGCTGGCTCTTTCGCTTCGGAATTTATTTGGCAAAGTGCTTCGAATGCCATTGCAAAGTAGCTGGCACCCGCAAGAACAGCTTCGCCCCCTAACTATGGTACCAGTGTTAGGAAAGCATAGATAATAGAGAGAGTGCGTGGCTTACAGAATGATGCTTGAGCCATGGCAAGTCTTTGTGACGCAATGTGTTTTGCCATACCGGCTCATTTTGGGCCAAACCTTGGATCCTTCTGCCCAGAATATCATGCCGGGGATACATTTGAGTACGATGCTCTCGACTCTGGGGAGGCTCTAACCATGTATCTTTGGTATAGTTCCATTGATAAGGCGGAAGGTCAACCAAGAGTGTTGGTTTTGATTCAATAATCAAGCCTTCTGTTGAAATTGCTTCAACCTTGATAGCACTTTTGATATCTATTGGGCTTTCTCTTGCCCATAGTGTGCCAGCAAGGCCTAGTAATTGCTCTGTGTCATCTTTTCCTCGTAGTAGTGTTGAGGCATACTGGACCTTCCCAAAACCATTGCTCGTACAAATATCTCGGATTGGACCAGCAAGCGCGGAATGAGGACCTATCTCGATGACCATGTTGATTGATGGATCCCCATTAAGCATGTTGACTACAGCTTGACTAAACAAAACAGGACTGACTAGATTCTGTATCCAATAGCCAGGTTGTATTCCGCTATCTGTAATGAGCTTGGCAGTAACAGACGATATCATTTTGCATTCTCCAGACCTCCTTTCGTTCTCTGTTGTGACAGCATTCAAATCACTCTCATAAGCTCTTGAAGCGTCAATCATGTGCCGTTGGTTATGATATGCCTTACCACAAGTCTTGAGGATTCGGGCGAATATTCGATCCAAAGTGAATGTTGACTCGAGCTTTTCAATGGCATCGATATCGCCACTTAGGGTAACACTTTTTGGCGAGTTATAACAAGCAATAACCACTTGACTCTCGTAGCCCTCGAGATAGCCCTTCACATCTTCACCCCCGAGACCAACAGCAAGCATCGCTCCGTTCTTGTTTGCTGCAGACATAGACTTTCCACGATAATATGCGGCAGTTATAGCGTCTTCAGCGGATAAAAGTCCAGCTGCATATGATGCAGCAATTTCACCTTGCGAAAGTTAGATTGTCTCAAAGTTGTGTTGAGCATAGCTACCTGATGAGTGCCCAACAGCGGCAACTGGGAGGATATTCCATGACCAGAGAAGATTTACCAGGCCTATTTGAATAGCGGTGCACAATGGTTGCGAAAATTGTGGGTTGTTTACTCGACTCGTTGTACCTTCCTCGAGCAGGAGATCTATTTTTGTTATTCAGTAATTTAGACCTGCTGGAGAAACTTAAGATCAACGTACCATGGATAGTCCAGTCTGGGGGATCTTTCAAACTTGCCAGCGTCGAATCAAGCTTTTTTATAGTGTTAACAAAAACTGGATACGTTTCTAATAAAGAGACACCCATCCTGGGCCATTGTGCACCCTGCCCTTAAGAAATGTTAGTGTTTGGTTTTTGCGGTTATTATCACTACCATTGGTATTCTGAAGTTAATGACCAATTTTCTTGATTAGGTTCAGAACGTCGTCTTGCCAGGTATTTTGATACATTCGAATTATCCCAAACAGTAGGGAACTTCCCCTAGAACTTGTGTTTGGGAAGTTATTTGAATGTATCACAACTCCTGAGACATTTAAAGAGAGATCTAGTAGTATAAATCCGATCGCTGTGGGGGACTGACGATCTCTAATGCTTCGATCCTCTAATCTTGACCAAGAAGTTACCTACCTGTGAATACGAAAGCAACTGTAGCAGGGCTGACAAACTCAGTTGCGTTAGTCATAGTACTATGAAGTTGAGTTTTCAGGTTTTGATTGTTGCAAACGGTAAAAGCACGGTGCTTGTGCTTAGTCCGACGAATCGCAAGTGTGTAGGCCAGATCCAACAAGGCTGGTGTGTGGCTCATCTCAGAATATGCAGTTATATTGCGTGCAAGAGTAGCCTTATCATGTGCGGAGAAAGTCAATAAATGCGGCCGCTCGGTTGACTGAGTTTCTACATCATTCTGTTTTATGGAGATAGCAGATTTATGCCCTCGATAGTTTGGCACAAGTGTCTCTACGTTTTCGATTATGCAATGAGCATTTGTCCCTCCATAGCCAAATGCGTTGACGCCAATTCTTCGGATTGGTGTTGAAGGAAGAAAGTTGGAGGGTTTGGTGACCAATTTCACGTTCCAATCATCCCAGTGAACTGAAGTAGTGTATATGTTAGCCAAAGAAATGGTGAGGTAGGACGGTAAAACTGACTGTTCGGGTTAGGTTTGGAAACACCAGCAGTAGGGGGAAGAATGCTATTTTCAATAGCGATAATGGACTTAATGATGGTGGGAATACTACTAGCAGCTTCACTGTGTCCAAAATTAGGCTTGACCTTAATAATCTTGTTAGATATTGCCCTTCCATATATCGACTGGAGATAGTTACACTCCCAATCATAATAGGATGTTCCGAGGATTTATTCCCTCGCATTGCCAACGAGACGGCCCTTGCCTCGACGGGATCTCCAACTGCAGTTCCGGTTCCATGTGTTTCGACGTAGCTGGTTAAATTTGGATCGAGGTTTGCTCTTTCATATGCTTCTTTCATCACAGCAACCTGCCTACCGATGTTTGGTGATGTGATTCCTGCTTCAGGTATCTTTCCGTTGCTGCAGAGAAACCGGATCAGATCGGTGGCAAAATAGAGAACACTGGGACGGTAACTCACGAGTTCACGGCAGTTGACCTTATTACGGCTCGTATTGGATCACCATTTTTGAGGGCATCACTGAGTCTCTTGATATATAATGCGCCAACTGCTTCACCTCTGCCGTATCCATCTGCAGCCGCATCGAATGCATGGCATACATTTGTTGGCGATAATATTCCTAATTTCGCGGTGTTCATATGCTGATCTATTGTCAAGATTAAGTTTGTTCCGGCGACGATAGCCCCTTCGCAACCCCCAGTCAATAAGGCCGAACAAGCGGTATGAAGTGCATACATTGTAGAAGAACACGCAGTATTGAGAACGAGACTTTTTAAAGTTAGATATGTAATTGCGGGTTATTTATTTTAAATCAGGACCTACCTAGGGCCATTCAGGTTGAACACATTGCTGATTCTATTACTACAAATTCCAGGATCTATCCCCGTAGCAGCATACGAATGGCGAAAATCTGGTTCTTTCAATATCATTTGCTGATAATCAGCTGTGAAGTTTCCGACGTAGCAGCCGGTAGCAGTTCCAGAAATGGACTCTAAAGTTGCTCCGCCGTTTTCAAATGCTTCATATACCACTTCAAGAAGTTTTCGTTGCTGTGGCTCCATCCATAATGCTTCGACTGGGGATATACCAAAGACAGTGGGATCAAACTCTCGGAGTGATGAATTTAAGAAGTATCCGCCAGATATCGCTATACTCCCTGGGCGCTCCTTGTTGGGATGATAATAACCATCGATATTGAATCTACTGGAAGGCACTCTTTCCGAATTGGAGATCTTTTCGGCCATAATATGATCCCATAGTGAAGAAGGAGAGTTTACATCGCCAGGTAGCCGACATCCTAGGTGGTACATCATACGTTAGTATTTTAGCTGACGATTATGAAATGAGCTGTGAACCTACCCAGACCAACAATTGCTATCGGCTCACTGAAACCATTCAGACCAAGATCTAGCTCTGGGGCAACTGAGGAGGAACTCGAACATGTAGGTGAACCATCGCTGAAGACCATTTCAGCAATAGCAGAACTGCCCGAACCGAGTTCAGCCATACTGCTTAGAATGATCCTTTACTACTAGCAGGATTCAAGTCTTAACGAAGGCTAAAAAACATCAGTTGAAGAAACAATTGAAGTAAGGCCTCTTCGAACCAGTATTACCCGCCTTCAGTTAAAGTACATGACTTTAGGATTCTGCCTAGCTCTATTGGCTCAGCAGAGAAATTAATCTCAAGTGGGAACTTGGTTAGAGCTCCAATACTCCACTGGACCGCACAAACACATCCATGTGGGCAGACTTCGTACTGAACCAACAGTTCCCAATGTACATCATGACACAAGCGGAGCCTATGACTCTGACTTACTAGTTGCACTAGGGGTGCATGAGAGACTTCCATTGTCTCGTCCTCGTACACCGAATACTACCAGATCTTTTCTCCACTCGTTATGCTAGTTTCATGTAAATATTTCGCCAAAGTATTTACACCCAGATTTGGTAAATCATTCAAGCCACCAGAGACTACAGGGTTCGCCATGAATAAAATTCCTTGGGATGGGTTTGCTAAGCATGTGACCCTAAAATCTCACCATTTAGCTTACATATAGTGACTAGATCTGGAGAGTAGTGTTAGGGATTAATTTAAAACTGCCGGTTATCTGTTGAATCTTCGTATCAGGTTATAGAGTCAATACCGAGCGAGCAAGTCACATCCTGCGAACAAGTTATACAGCTTCAGACCACAGTGAAATTCAAGTGAGATTTTGTGACGGACTATTTACGTCAAACAACCTGCTCTATTGGAAGCTTCCACTTACGTGGTATTCACCTTCACGCCCCCTCGAAACTACAGAGTACTATTTGAGAACCATTTGGTTTTCGCACCTTAACCGACTTGTGGAATACACAGGCGTGGGCCTCTAGCTCCTAGAGAAGTGTCGTTCTAAATTACTATTGATCTAAAAATTTAAGAAATCTCATAACTACTCCTCTAATAATAATTGAGAGCACTTTCGTGTCGCAGACCATCAACGAACAATGTGCAAAGCTGGATCGTTTGAACCTTTGGATGCATCTACGGCCTTACTAGCCTGTAAACTGATAATATGTAAAACACATGCATACGGCCCCGAACTCCCCGATTCCCAACTATGTCTCCGTTAAGCGGGTATCTATTGGTTGGGCTGGGCGAATATACGAAAGTAGTAAACACTGTCGGATTTATTTTATTTCTTACGGTATGGCTTACGGGATTTGCCAACACCAGATACGACATTAAGTCCTCCTAAGTTTCAAGCACTAGTCTGCTGTACTTAGAGTGGACTGCCTGCTCGTAAGCATTGTAACCCATATTGCATGACATGCAAGTGGTACGCTAGTGGTTACTTGCCCTTATTTCGCAAGAGCCGTACGGCGTAGATCTGTGGGGTTGGACGTAGAAGTGTTTACCTACAGTACAGTGCAAAGTAAGTATTGCCTGCGAGAGGATCACCCTGGTGACCCAGAAGAAACGCGGACTAATACTTTCGTAACACAGTTGCTCGCCAAGGCTGACGTCGATTTAAGGTCGGCCACAACCGTTCGTTGCCGTTACCAACGGCGCATTTGTACGACCACCGGTGGATGGATGGATCATCCTAGTCTGCTGCATGGACTCGGTGAATGTAGGGCTGGACGCATGCGCCTTACCCGGACTCCCGAAAGTACTGTCCATACTTACAGTACTGCAAACTCTAGTAAGGTATTTTACGCGTACGATGAAGCAGCCGCAGCATACTCGATCTGCTTGGAGGAGCATCTGCCGACTTGGCAAGGTGGAGAAGGTTGTAGGCCACTGCAGTAAGACGGCATAGTTGTAGTACCACCGAGTCACTGCAGCTTACGTCTCAGCCGAGCTACGCCTACTCAGTACTATATGGGAGAACGAAGGCATGCTGAGCTGTTGACGCAGGGATTTAGTCTGGTATATGGTACACCGAAGTACTTCCCTACATGGTCGGGGGAGTACTTTCGTACACCGTTGTAGTGTGCAGGGTAGGACTGGTAATGGACCCTAGTGAGCCCGGTCAGTCTTACAGTGACAAGGGAAAATAGGATTAGGATAAATAAGCAAAAGTGGGAATCATCGATCGAACACCCTGGAGTATGTTCCCCGTCAATACACATCCTGCTGCAAGCCAATTTATCTAATAAATTAATCAGGGGGGCTCTTCTGAATATCTGGTTGGCGGAATGCTTGACTGATTTCCAAATTCCCTTGGGGTTTACGTCGTAGGGGAGAAGAAATACGAGGCTCAGCTAGCTCAGACTAGACCTAGAATACGGACAATTGTTTTTCCGTGAAAAAGTCTCCCCGTTGAAGACTTCCTTGGGCTTCGGCTTGAGTGTGATGTGATTATATCGCCCAGCATGGCAATTGTTTATTTAGAACTATCAGGTATTCGTTTTGCTTGTTCAGCCAAAAACCAAAAAAACTATTTACATATTTTGTTACAATCTTGGTATTCGTACACGCGTAAAGTTTGCTCGCCCACTGCTCCCAATTGTTGTATGTACATACAGGTGACCTGCTGCTACCTCCTTCAGTGATCACTCGCTTCCACGGAATAATTTTGGGTCACCCTGATTTGACTGGAACCCTTCCCATGCTTCTCTGAGTTCGCTTGTCTTCCGTATGAACCGTATTCCAAGTCTTGCTCTCCAGTACCGTCATGATCCAGGCGTACAAATCCAGCTCCGACATTTGTCTCGTTGCCGGTCCGGGAAATAAGAGGAATATCCTTGTTAGCGCTCTTAGCGTAGGAAGATGGTCCGTAGCTCTTGTTAGTCGTGGTTGTGCGACCGTTTGGGAAAATTACCAAGAACAAGGAGCGGAGTGTTGGAAGACAGGCGGCGAGATGGTAAACACCAGGCTCTGTCACTGTCCATATCATCAAGTTCCCAGATGTCCAAGTGCCGTCAATGAAACCCTCAGTGTCGAAAAAGATTGCGAATCGAACGATGGAAGATATCAAACCAACCGAGCCGGTTAGGAAAATCAGTGTCAGTCCGATCTTCTGGTTTTTCGAGGTTTGCAAACTCCAGATCGATGGTAGAGGAAGGACAAGCATGACAACGTCAGTCAATATATTGGCGAAACTGATCCATCGCCAGTAGTTGTCGATGTTCACACACTTTGCACCACCGGCTGCGACTAGAGCTGGATTCCATCTTCCCTCAAGTGGTATGCAAGAAACCAGAGAGGTCACAACTCCCGCAATTCCATTTACAACCACTGTCCCTGCAATAACATACGCTGTCATTCGAAATGTTTTCTTCGTAAAGATTCGTAGGTAGAAACTCAAGATAGAAAGCTTAGGGAACACCACTGCCGTACAGTAGATGCATTCAACCGCTACTAAGCTCTTCGCCCAGTGCAGAATTTGGCCAGGATTGTTACCAGCGAGTATTGCTGGCATGTGTTTTCCAACCCCACCGATTTCAACCATCACTAAACAAAAGAATTGTTAGAGAAACTGATTAGACACTAGGAAGGAGGGCCATTTTGATAGCGCATTGAGGAGTCTTTTCGGTAGAGGGAGCTGTGAGGGTCCTTACCTATTGCGAGTGCGGCAATAGCCAGGCAGAAGAGCAATGATGGCAAGATAAATATGTCATCTTTGCCATATTTCGTCTTACTTACATGCCTGGATACTCCTCGTAGTATCGTCAAGACGACTTCGAGAACTATGAAGGTGATCGAAACCGCAATGGTTTTACCGCCGATGTACTCGGCATTATATTCTGGAGACCCAACTGGCCATTTGGAAAACGATCTCGTAGATGTCGATGCCATCTCACAATGTGAACTATCAATGAATCGGCTTGAGGTGTCTGTCGTAAAGAAAAGTCTCGCTATCTTCTCTGAAGTGGGTTTGCGGAGTGTATGTATGTCGCTGCGCTGCGCTGCTTGCTATTTGCAAGGATTTATGGGCGAAGGTTCGATCTGGGACCGATAGTCAATATTGATACTGTAGTAGGAAGCCAACCATGGATGACATGATGTTACACTCTGAATACAGTTTAGAAATTGACATGAGAGGGGCGTAGCTTTGCTGGAGGCACAGATATGATCAACTATCAAGGTTGTTTTGTAGCAAAATCCACTGTTGTAAGCTATCTACTCAAAACAGTGGAATCGCAGGATCGACTACTAGCAATCCCTCCAGATAATTTCCCAGAGTTTTATCTTACGCTAAGCGTGATTGAGAGTTCGTGCCAGGGATTTGAGCTTCCCTCCCAGAGCCCGACCCAATCTGACAAGAATAGCACCCTAGTTCTTCCGAATCTCTCTCGATATGTCGCAAGCGTGGTGATACACATGCGGACTCCACCTAAATATGTACTGTACTTAGTAAGAAATTGAGAAGGATACACTACAGCAGCCCATGGAGTTTATGACTAATATGAAGTGCCCACCACAACTCAATATAGCATTTTACATGTAAAGTATTATTTCAACTACGCATATAGTCAATCAGGACTGCTAATGATATATATGATACAATTATAAGATACAAACCCATAACTCATTATAGAACTAATCCCATGCACCTGGTGGTATTATTGACTTTGAGATAACAGAATCGGATTCCGCCATTTCACACCTCAATCAATACCCCAGATCTCAACAAGGGAAACTGTGGCTAAATTTAACTCGATTGCGTCGTATTTAAGGTGATCTGATGAAAAGGTTAAATTTGTATGTCAAGGTATAGATTAACCACGGGAGCCTGGTATGTTATGCACACGCCGCACACCACACCAACCACCATGGCGGAGAATTGGGTGACCACACGGGAATCAAAGACGAAGCCCAACCTAAAACTTTAAAAGGAAGTTCACGGTCATCAGGCAAGTGTGATTGGAATCGCTATGCCCCACAATTACACCTGCAAGTAAGATGCAAGGGCAGATCAGCACCAAATCCCGAGCTTGGAAGCTTGGTAGGCTCAGACCATGATTAACCCCATAAATTACGCTGCACTCAATGCTTTTTCCAATTCACTGACTTACATAATAGCTAAGAGTAGGAACTCTTTGCCAGTGTTTGAGTAGCCGCCGCTGCTACCTGTATGGTATTGCTTTATAGCCCCTGCAAGCTAACCACTAGCACTACAGCTCCTACTGTATACTCCGTATGACAGGGTACATGTCAGAGTAGCACTCGTGCTCGTGTACCTTAGAGCATTTCACGCCCTACGACAGTTCTTAAATACTTGTAAATGAATTCGCAAAAGTGGCCGTAGTGGAGACAGATCTTTCCAGGCCTCTATGCTGTGCTACGAATAGTATACTACAAAGGCTTCGGGGTCTAAAAAAGAATCTCTTGGTAAACACCCTGGTGTGGCCCTTGTTATATTGGCAAAATTGGCCAAGGTAATAGGATAGTGAAGACAAGGATATTTTCCAAAGCATATTAAACTCGTTGACTACGGTATTTATTGCGGGCAAGGGAATTCTATGTGTTACAGTAAGCTGACCGAAAACTGTATTGCCGCGAATACAAGGAATTCGCTGCGGTATTTACCCGTTAACTTCCCCGGGCGAGTCAAGGGTGGTAACACAGCTGTACTGTACTCAATCAATAGTCTGTAAAACTCGCATATTACAGTGTCATTTTTAGCGTTAAATTATATTGTTTGGCATCGAAAGGTGCTCTTTGCTTGGCTTTCGATCTTGCAAGCTCTTGAGTCGCATCTTGTTAGATGTTTCTATCCCCTGTCTTCTACGTAACGCCCAACGTGCCTCAATAATACCAACATCCCATGTGCTTCCTGCATTGCTCTGGCATGGTTATCGCGTTTGCTTGCGAGGCTGAGAAGTTGACCCCTCTTTTCAAAAGGCTGTTGCTGTGCCTGTTCCAACTGTTGGAGTGACTTTTTCCAACATCACTTTCCCAATCATATTTCATTAATATTCTTGTTCAACACTTCAATTCGCCTGTCATAACTCAAAGTTTTCTCTATTATCTCTCTCAGTTTTATAACCCATAACAGATTTCGGAATTTCCTCTACTACCTCTTCACGAAAAACTGAATTCGAGATGGCTACTGTACAACAAGTTACAACCCCACAGGGCTCCTATGAGCAGCCCACTGGACTGTTCATTAACAATGCATTCGTAAAAGGTACAGAAGCAGCTCCCGCACGTATTCTTGGAAAACAAAGGATGTTGCTCACCTCTCTGTAGGAGTCAAGGGGCAGACTATTTCTGCAATGAACCCCACTACAGAGAAGCCCATCTGTGACTTCCATGAAGCAACTGTAGAAGATATCGATGTAGCTGTCGCAGCTGCGCGCGCTGCTTTCGAGGGTCCTTGGTCCAAAGTTACTCCTGAAGACCGAGGCAAGCTCATTAACAAATTCGTACAATTGATTGAGCGAGATGCAGCTCAGATTGCTGCAGTCGAGGCTTTGAACAACGGCAAATCCGTGTTTATGGCCGGTCTGGATGTGGGTTACTGTGCTAGCACGTTTAGGTTAGGAATCTATCCAAACTACTTCTACAAATCTAATCGTAAGCTAGATACTATGCTGGTTGGGCGGATAAGATTGAAGGAAAAGTGATTGACACAAACCCGGACAGCTTCAACTACACTAAACAAGAAGCAGTAAGTGAAATTCGCGAGAACTCCATCCTCCTCCCAGATATCCGAATATTATATCAGGACATGATAACTAATGTCAAATTTGGTGTGATTAGATTGGTGTCTGTGGACAAATCATCCCATGGTATATATCTCCTGCTAGCAATTGTGACCACATACTGAGTGGTTTATTAGGAACTTTCCACTCGTGATGTTTTCTTGGAAGGTGGCACCCGCAATTGCATGTGGAAACACAGTTGTCATAAAGCCCGACGAGAAGACTCCGCTCTCAGCTCTCTACCTTGCCAAGTTGGTGGTGGAGGCAGGATTTCCACCTGGAGTGATCAACATTGTCACAGGTTATGGAGCTACTGCGGGTGCTGCCATTGCTTCCCAGTATGTATAGTTTGTTTTGCCTCCACGAAAAGTGCAATTGAAGACGGATGATATAAATGCCCTTTCCGGATAGAAACAAAGACTAACTCTAGTCGTGCAGTATGGATATTGACAAAATTGCCTTCACTGGAAGCACTGGCGTCGGTCGTTCAATTCTGAAGGCTGCTGCTAACTCGAATCTGAAAAAGGTGACATTGGAGCTCGGTGGTAAGAGCCCTAACATCGTCTTTAACGATGCAGATATTGCACAAGCCGTCTCTTGGGCATATTTTGGCTACATATTCAATGCTGGTCAGACCTGTGCAGCTGGAACTAGGGTTTATGTGCAAGAAGGGATCTATGACAAATTTGTAGAGGCTTTCAAGGCAAGAACTGCTCAGACCAAGCTCGGCGATCCATTTGAGGCCGACACTTTCCAAGGTCCTCAGATCTCACAGAAACAGGTCGAGCGTATTATGGGGTATGCAGGACCTTTTCATCCTACCACAGATCTGTGATCATCGCAAACTGACTTGTATTCCAGTTACATTCAATCGGGTAAAGACGAAGGTGCCAAACTCGAAATGGGTGGCGTACGTGAAGACCGCAATGGATATTTCGTCCAGCCAACTATTTTCTCCGGTGTGACGGAAAACATGAAGATCATGAAGGAGGAAATCTTCGGGCCAGTAGTCTCAATCGCAAAGTTCAAGACGGAGGAAGAGGCTATCAAAGCTGCGAATAGCTCCAAGTACGGACTCGCCGGGGCTGTTCATACCAACGATCTCAACACCGCGCTTCGCGTGTCAAGTGCCTTGAAAGCTGGAACCGTCTGGGTGTAAGTGTCTCCATTCCAAATTGAAAACTGACCATGCTAACTCTTTTGTAGAAACAGCTACAATCTTATGCATCACCAACTTCCATTTGGAGGTTTCAAGGAATCTGGCATTGGACGCGAGCTCGGGGAGGCCGCAATTGCAGCATATACTCAGACAAAGACTGTCTCGATTCGTCTCGCTGGCCACATCTTTTAGACTGGCAAATTGTATTTAGAGAGGGGGTGGGCTAAAGGCAGATACCAATTTTGATTAAGTGACTACTGCCAAATGTACAGAAACCACCCTCTACTTTCACATAAATTAAAAATAGCGTTATCAATGGAAATAAATTAACCATTTATGCAGCTTTCTTGGCAAAATTATGAAATTAACTACAACGTGCCATAAAATGAATGTTGTCATGTAAATAAGCCCGTTTCGGAAATCTCGACGACACGGAAAATTTATGACAGAACTTCAAACACAACACTAA
>Ga0247734_1000388_pt1 | contig 38913 bp, 34 predicted proteins | sample UWRJL103311B2_FD_180933 | JGI IMG/M metagenome (GOLD analysis project Ga0247734, IMG submission 180933) | Plant litter microbial communities from Arlington Agricultural Research Station in Wisconsin, United States - UWRJ-L103-311B-2 | ecosystem: Environmental > Terrestrial > Plant litter >...
TTGCTATAGTAAAGTGAAGCGGCTCAGTGGTTTCTGGAGATATGGAACGGTAATAATTCACACATTTATTGCATTGCCAGAATGCCATCTGGCAATGCACGCTTCTCTTCCTCCTCCTACGCACTAAGCATGTCGAACCATGCTTATGTTGCGGGGTAATATTGCATGGCTTTATATCAACGAAGGTCAGAGCGTATCAATAACAAAATAACAGGACGAGGCTGCGATGCCCTTATCTCATAGTTGCGCCATCACTACTGATGTGAGTGCAACACGGCCGGGCGATCCCCTCCGAACAATTCTGAGACCGAGTACTTCCAGTAGAAATTCACCTCAATGAGGGGTAACGAGAGAATTGCATGGATTGTGCATTTCATTGCGATGTTGACAGATGGAACGAACATGTCTTGCCTAGTTTTCACTAATTGTGACTGCATATATGCAACTATGCCATATTGATATACGAACCATATTGTGCAGGGCATGGCCAGCCAGTTTGAAAAGGCTTGACATCCAAGTAGAGATCTGAATACTCGGCAATTGCTTCTCTGTCGGCCACGTATTTCTAGCGATGCGTGCCTCCTCTGAATTCATTTCTATATAAGTTGTAGCAATTCTTAGCTTTCTAATGTACTATGTACAAATATTTCCTGTCTTGTGTGTCTTGCGAATATAGTAATGCATCACAAGCATCGCCACCACTGCACGACTCGAATTCAGAAATACCACCTAACGAGCCTCCAATCCGTCGCACCAATCTTATGAAAAGCTCTTCCTGGAGTGGTAGCAGACCCCTAGAAGAAAAGTTTCCAGTACCTATTAGACATCATTCATTCCCTAGCACAGCCGCAATTGGTCGCCGCTTGAACAAGGTGGTTTTAATGCCCACAACTGACTCTGGATTACGATTCAAAACTGGTCAATCACTAGCCGATAGGAGGATGGAATCTTTAAAGCAGAATATTAACTGTCGGATCCAAAAAGAGCTTTCAAATGGACCCAAATATGAGGATTCGCCGTGGCTCTCGCTAATATGCGGCAATCAACTACTAGAGAATGAGGACATCGAAGGAGCCATAAAAGAGGCTAAAGGCTTCCCAACACAGTCTAAGAACAGTATTTCACGATTGATCCGCTTCGTTCACGACAGTGCTCCAACTCTGTTCACAATGCTTGTTTTCACGAATAAATTGAAGCTTCTTCAGCAATTTTGTGAAAAGGATATTGGTGATGCAAAGTTTCCTGTCCAATTGGGCCTGGATTATAAATCCATCGAGACCACTAAGTGCGACCCTACAATCAAACTCGATTTTGGTTCTCAAATTGAGGTGATAGACGCTATGATTCTTTTTGGTCATATGCAATGGCTCTTTTTCCGTCCTGAATTGAACTGGACAACCTTCCAACACTCTCCATTTAGCTCTAGCTACAAGTTACCCTTTCTAAAACGCCACGAGATCAGTCGTACCGACTTCAGCATCGTTTATGAATGTGTGATTCACCGCGATTATATTAACTTTGACTCTGATAGTATTGTAAGTGTTAATATGGTGCTATTTACCAGCTGCTGGTAAATAAAGCGTACTGCACATTTCAAAAAGAAAATTATTTTACTACGAGATTCTGATATCTTACCAGGATATTGCGATTAATAAGGATGGTCATCCATACGCTGCTGTCAAGCAATTGCTCCATAGCGGGCTGAAGAAGGATGACTTTAGAACATTTGTCAAAGCTGAGTATCAAACGCTGGACATTCTTCGGGGCTTTGAAAACGAACACTTAATCAAGGCAACCGCATTCTACAAGCAGAAAACTGGGGAGGCTGAAGACTACTGTTTTGTCTTCCCATGGGCAGAGCACGGGAATCTTCGCAAGTTCTGGAAAGAAAAGCTCCCTTCGATCTACGATAACAATTACATGAAGTGGGTATTCGATCAGCTTGAAGGGCTGGCTAGTGCTATTCACACCTTGCATCACGAAAATGCTCAATCATGTCGTCACGGGGATCTAAAACCCGAAAACGTCCTCTGCTTCAATAAATGGAACTCGCCGAACCCGCCGAACCCGCCGAACGTAAAGGACCACACATCATGTGTTTTTGTAATTTCAGACGTCGGTCTTGCTAGAATACACGACAGATCAACACATCTTCGCTCTAGAACGAAGATGGCTACGGGAGAAACTATAGCGTACGCTGCCCCAGAAACAGAGATTTTCCCCGAAAGAGCAACTTCACGCCGGTACGATATATGGTCTCTAGGCTGCCTTTATCTAGAATTTATCATTTGGTTGCTGTATGGCATTGAAGAGCTTGAGCGCTTTGGCGAGGAGATCGGTATGAGATTCTACACCATTACCGGTAGCGCAGCAAGCCTAAAGGTCGATGGAATGAAAGCTGCCCAAATAAATCCGGTTGTTAAGACTTGGATTGAGCATATCAAGAAAGACTGGCGCTGTGCCAGAACAGGCTTGGAGGATACCGCGATTAGCCGTCTAATTGCCCTCATCGAGGAGCGGCTTCTCGTGGTTACTGCAAATCCAGATCCAAAAGATCCAACCCCCCAGTCTCTCGAGCAAAAAGATGATAACGAAGCTACCGCTGCTTCCGGGGAGCATATTCTTCCTTTCAGGATGAGAGTTCGAGAACCTACGGCGTTAAACGACGAGGCTCGAGCCCCATTATTCTCACGAAAGAAAAGGTTTGAAAATGCTGGTAAGGATGAACGGGCATACTCCAAAGAAGTATACAGGGGGGTCTCCGCTATTATTAAGGATGTAGAAGCTGGTGTTATTCAATGGATCAATTTCAATAAGGACGGATTAGAGGCTATGTCAGAACATGGGCCAGATGCTGTAACAGAGCACAAAAATTCAACCCGCAGAGACTCCGCGGGTAAGAATCAGGAAGTAAGTAGACGCTCTTTTTAAACATGAGTAACAAAATCTAACAACTTGATATAGTACGTAAGTTGAATTAGTGATAACACAACGAACATTCAAATATCTTTGCTAACAAGACCGTTTGCTCTCAATACAGAAGGTGAGACTTAACCCCATACCCTTAGAATGAGGCCGATGTTTCTTTACTTTTACTAGTTGCTAATTAATTTTAAATAGTTTGTGAGTTGCAATCTTTGACAAATTTCCCACCCATCAACTAACGCGGAGCTTACAGCCAGTATGTTAAATTTTCAGATCATTCAATTCTGTATGGAAACATGGTTAACGATTTTGGGGTTAATCTTTTAATCTAGAAAGTGCGTCATCCATATAAATACTTTTCCTACACAGCTGGTTCTAAGCTGACTCCGTTAGCTCGACGATAAATGGGAATACATACCCGACGACGGCGCAGCTCAGCGACTTCGAGCCGACCTGAAGCAGGTACCTCAAATTTGCAAAACATCAGATTTGTGTGGACGCTGTAGTAATTTATCGCTTTGGTCTGCGCAATGCAGCTTTGATGATACGGCAGCGAAACTGAACAAGAGTTCGGCTCAGTGTGCCTTGTGCCGCTTATTATCTCGCTCCCTCCAAAACTGGGTTACGCTTCCTGATGATAATCTACACTTCTTCAGATTTGGTTCATCTCTAAAATTTAATAACAAACGGTTACCACCAATTGCTTCACTCTCTACTCTGCCAAGTAAGTCTCGAGGAATTTCTTTTCTTTTCTTTCAGATCTTGTGAAAGATATTTGTCACTGACAACAATCACAAAGACTCCGAGGCCCCTGACATATCCAATCTAAACATTCAGATCGGGTTCCCCGAACTCCCTCATCCGGGTAGCACGATACATATCAAGGTACTTCGTGAATGGGTTCGAGATTGCAACACGCATCAATGCCTTCGCTCTCAAGGCGAACCCTTCCTGCCGACCAGGCTTCTCGATGTTGGTGAGTATGGCTTGAGACTGCCAAGCTTGATATGTGACACTACGAGACTGAATAAGAAAGACAAATATCTGGCATTGTCACATCGATGGGGCTCGCGCCCCAAGCCTGGTGAGCCTGATCCTCTCGTCGACAAATTTGTTTGCACATATGAAAAGAACATTCATACTCTAGAGCACGGCATAGATGATAGTCGATTTCCGCCCATGTACCAAGATGCCATCACCATTGCTCGAGAACTCAACGTGAAGTATCTCTGGATTGATTCGCTCTGTATTATTCAACATGACAAGAATGATCCTTTTGATGAGGACAAGGGCAAAGATTGGGAAAAAGAGTCCGAACTTATGGAACAAGTTTTTCAATCTGCCTATCTTACTATAGCTGCGAGCTGCGCCAGCTCGCCCGCGGAGCGATTTCTCCGGAGGCGCCCGGAGAGGCAGTGCGTAACACTGCGAACAGGAAGTACATTTTACTATCTGTGCGACGCTATTGACGATTTCGATGGTGATGTGGAACAGGGAGAGCTAAACAAAAGAGGATGGGTCTTACAAGAGCGAGCTCTATCACCTCGAACGATTTATTTCACTGAGAAACAGACATATTGGGAATGCGGCGAAGGTGTCAGATGCGAGACACTCACAAAATCGAAAAAGTACGTTGCCTCAAGAAAGAAAACCTAAAGATTCCTTAGTTAACTTATTTACAGTTCCAAGGCATCGTTTCTCGGTGACGCCAATTTCCCATACTCCTTCCCAACATATGTCAAGGGCAAAAAGATCATGCTTTACCAGGACTTATACGAGCGTTACTCCAAACTTGCACTCTCATATCCTATGGATCGACCCGTGGCCATCAGGGGCCTAGAGAAACGGCTTATGAGCGCCCTGGACACTGATGGAAGATATGGTGTCTTTGATATTTACCTACGTCGAGGCTTGTTGTGGCAGCGAGACCAGCCAAATCTAGAGCGAATCGATTTTGGCGACAAGAACAAAAGCCAGGTTACAGTTCCATCATGGTCCTGGATGGCCTATACCGGTTCAATAAGATACATGAATGTACCCCTTGGAGGCGTAGATTGGTCACCGTGGGAGCATGATGTCATCTCTCCCTGGAGTCAAGTCAAGGGTGGCGATCAAGTATCATTCGAGCTAAAGGTTATTGTGCGTGGCATTAAAACCGTCGAGCCAGGGGCACGAGTTTTCTTAGACCAGCCGCACAGCACTCTTGATCGTCCTTTCAAATGCGTCGTCGTCGGCTCTAGCCAGACATCAAATCAAGTTAGAGGCCAAACGTACTACGCACTAATCGTGACTTCAGTGGATTCTGAAGACGTGAATGTTTACGAGAGGGCAGGAGTTGCATTCTTGAATAAGCATCAAATTGTGTGGAATAACCCGGGGACAGAGGCTGTTATTCGTTGATTGTTTTTCGCTGTGATTAGTAGTTTGCCGCAGTCTTCTTATAAATACAACAATTCATTACTTGATATCTGCTATTACAATACTCGTATACATAAAACTGAGGGCCATCTGAAAATGTCTAGTTAACTATGTAAAGTTGAAACTAAATGCTTCTAATAAATAAATAAATAAATAAATTTTATAAGTCTTGTACTCGGTCCCCAACTGGAAAAAACAATACTTAGAAGTGGCCAACACTAGAGCCATCTTCTCAAAGCGTGGCTACTGAAAAACTTCTACTGTTTCGAAAATGCAGAGAAAACTCCAGATATGTAGGTACATCTAGCCAAATCTTATATGCCGCACACCTCGGTGTCTAAGAGAAATCTATGAAACAGCTTCAAATGCGATAATATATGTATTCCGCTATACTGGACGTTTGTAATACAGAAGTGTACTCCTATTCCAGTGCAAACTTTCAATCTTCTTCTGGGACCAGCGCAATTACTTTGCGAATTAAATCAAGCGCTTATGATGTCGACATGCGTTCTACAGGCCGAAACTTAGACCTTTAATTACCGGAACAAGGCATTGCAGTTTCGGCTCGTGGATATCACGAAACCTTCGGTCCACCTGTATTACTAACACCTCCATTTGTGAAGCTGTCCGTGTAGAGTCCATAACATAGATATTACCATTGATCCTCGTCTGTTCCCGTTTCTGCTGCCACTTTGGAGGAAGTCTCAGACGACATTTTTTCACCTTTGCTTCCAAATTGGTTAATTAGCGTCGCCGCTTTGCTTAGGTGCTACTCACCCTCGCCTCACCCTCTTCTCGGTTACTCAGTCATTTTCCTGCTCTCGCTTACTTTTCGGCTCTGCCATGCGAATGTTTGTTAGGATGACCAAGTCAGCTCCTAGGGAGCCTAAACAGGACCCCCTCGAAATAAGATGTTCGAATCTAAATCAGGAACTCCTATTGTAATCTATTGTAATATTACTCATAATTCTCACCCGCAATACTTAAATTTCTCGCTATTGGGGTATACTAGATGATAGAAAGCGAGCATACCCGCTCTTTCCTGCTGAAATTTAGCATACACCACGACCGTTTGGATTTGCCATCACGCTATTGCCAGACTATTACATAAGGGAGCAAGCAATAGATGATCGATTTTAATATAATCTAGCACATCCTTCCTGCCATGCTATTTTGATTATAGGTATCATCGTCGCATTAAGTATTTGTCCGCGGTGCCTGTTCGTGGTTACTAAGTCACAGATAAAAACATTGAGAAAGATTGTATGATGGTGTTAGGACGATAGTCAGTTATACCTGCTCGAGAAGTTGAGTTCAAGGAAATACAGAATAATAAAGGTTATACCAAGTGGAACATGCGTTAGTCTTGAACTATTGTCAATTTCAGAATGTCAATTTAGCAATCCGAGGACAGAGCATGAGGCTCTGATAAATAGCTCTAGGTCCGGAAACTGCCTTTTTATGATAGTAAGCATAGCAAGGGACATCCATATTAGCCGGTCAATCATTAGACTGGGTTACGAGGCCGTTATTCGAGGTAGATTCTGCTTACGGTCATGAGATGTGATGGCCACTAAAAATACATCCTCATTTATAATAATCACAACCATATTATCGATGAGGCTCTCACGTGCGATACTCAAATTTGATCCAATAGCAATGCATATACTGCAGGAGAGGATGCAGCCTCTAATTTGTTGAGAAACGACATGCCGCATACTCGAGGTGGCCGTGCTACCTGCTGCTCACCTCCCCTCTTTCCGAGTCCCAAAGAGAGGAGCGCAGCCTGATGCGAAGCAATTCTCCTGAATTCCTCTGAAAATTTTCAGGACAGTTTCGTCGCTGCCTACACCTACCAAAATCCTTATCAGTTGACTTCGCTATGGCCGCAGATCGGGCATCCGGCTCTGGAGGCGCTGGCTGCTATACATATTTCACTGGGCAAAATGAGCCGGGGCTATATCTAGTCCAGCCACTCCAGCCTGCCTTGACATATACTTGCGAGTGAGTATGGGAAACAACCATTCTGCCCGTTTATGGATTTGTTCTCCGGGTTCTTTTGCGTAAACTACTTCTGACTGCAGGTGGTCGAAATAGCATTTTTCTTCTCCATGGTCTAAACGGCGGGGCTACAAAGACTTGGCAATGTCCAGAAGATGGACCTGGCCATACCTGGTTTCGAGACCATCTTCCTTCTCTTGTCAAGGATGAGATTCGGGGCACAAATGCCCGTATCTGGACTTTCGGGTATAATGCTAGCGTTTTCTCCTCGGTATCATCTTCCTTGGATTTAGGGGACTTTGTGCAGAGTCTCCTACAGAGTGTTCGGCAAGTGCGAGTTGGATTTGAGGTAATCGACACCGGGCGGCTTGATATACGGCACGTGTAGTAATATCTGCTTAGAGTCATCGAATTATATGGATCGCTCATTCCATGGGAGGAATTGTTGCCAAGATGGTAAAATCTACGGACAGTTCAGCACATATTCATCGAACTGGTCAAGCCTAAAAGTGTATGCTAACTTTTAGCCTTTCATATAGGCATTGATCGAAGCGAAGCTTGACGCCTTGTATACGCCAATCTTTGACGCAACTGTAGGTATAATATTTCTCGCAACACCTCATAAAGGTTCTTCCGCCGCGAACTTTGGCTCTATTCTTGCTAGTGTTGCGCGCTTAAGCATGATATTCAAACCCAACACACGATTGATCAGAAGGCTGGAGCGCTATAATAGCTATTTGAGCGAAAAGTCACACCAGTTTTCCAAAATATGCTCTGGAATCAAGATATTCAGCTTTTACGAGACTTCCGAAACGAATGGTATCATGGTATTCTCACAAGTCTTGATCCCCAGTCTCTAAGAGCTTCTTGATTGACGAGTTACAGGTGGTACCAAAGGATTCAGCCGTGATAGGTTTGAACAACGAAGTTTCTATGCCCCTTAACGGCGATCACCGAAGCATTGCCCAGATGCATAACTTCACTCTTGGAAATTGTCACCTATTTCGGGGGGTTGTTTGCGAACTGTTAGCTCAGACCGCGCCCGAGACTCGTAAGTTAATAATGAGAGTCTCGGTGGTTCGGTTCTGTGCGAGCCTGTGAACCCCTCACTAACTCCGTGCAATCTCTAGGTTTTTCTGATGGTCTTATGGAGGACGTCCCCGAAGGCTTCGTGCGCTGTGTAATAAATTCATACAATGGCTCTAAAAAGTTAACTGCTCTTTATCCAGAGCATTACACCATCGAGAAGCTGTGCAAGTCAGCAGTCCCGAGGAGGTGGTATCGTCCAAATACAATTATAGGACTTCATAGGCCCTTTGAACAAGAACAGATTCCATGGTACACGGATAGTATCCCGGCAAAAACGTCTAGCGGCCCCTCAAATTATGACTTTAACAATCTGAGAATCAACAAAGACGAGCCCGTCATAAAATTCTTCTCGAAGGTGCTCAGTGACTGTACGTTCTTACCAATACTAGCACATTCGGCGAGAATTGCCCCATGAAATTCTGAAGCTCACGTTCACGCAGACTCTTCTGTCTCAGTCCATGAACCACAAGTTCGAAATAACAAAAAGCTGAAAGCAGAGCTCGGGGCATTCAGAAGAGATCAGTTGTCTCGAAGCCAAAGCATGCCAAACTTCCCATGCATACATGTCAGTGACAGCCTTGCAATATCTTTCCATAGAACGGTGCGAATTCCAGACGACGAAGGGAGCTACCCAACACCCAATAGTCTCGGCGCGTTACCACTTTTGCCTGTCAGTAAAATGAAGGATAAACTTCCAAGAAATGAAGTCGAGAAAGGGGGCATTGTCGTACCTTTGTATGGTACGTGTGTCCTCTAGTCGTTATTTGATTGCCTAGTTACAAACTAACATACTGAATATTTTATTAGATATGGAGGCTATGAAAATAAACTTCCATGTATACGGCTCGGATCTGTTTGCACCAGAAGCAAAATATGCCATTCGAGTATTTATTGGGGGAGTTAACGGCCTGTCCGGAGAACCTGTCAAAGCTAACATGGCAACTGTATTAAAGAGGTTGAATGGTATCGAGCGAACACAGGACTACCTCTACGTTCGCGGTGGCGACAACCCGGCACAGCAATGGCTGGACGGAGTGTCGATTGCTCCTGGCATCGTCAGACAATTCGTTGCCACCCAGCCCTTATCACCAGAAACAATTGAACATCAAACTACGGGTTTGGCAACAGTAGGAGGCATCCAAATCGAAATAATACCACAACTACAACTGGGACGGTTCCACCTGATGCGCCGAGACCACCACCCATCGGACTTGCAAAATTATGGCGAGCGTACCAGGGGAGAGTGGCAATACTCGCAAAGATTCGAGTCCTCCTCAGACCTTAATATCCCGTTGGAAACGCGTATACATGCTTGGGCGCGTGGGGGACCCTCTAGGAAGAGGACGCTTCTCGACGAGCTGGATTGGGTAGAATCGTCCCAAAGGAAGTGCAGAACCGTAGAGTTTCGGCTTTGGCCACCTCCTCCTTCAATGGCATTTAGAGTAATGGTCAGGTGTCTTTATCCACATAGACAAGAACTGCGACTATCTGTCTTCCCAGAGACAACTCTAGGTTTTGTGGTTGCCCAAGCAGCGCACGCGCTGTGTCTACAACCAGAGATGTGGACCTTTGATATGAGTTTACGTAGACAGTCTTCAGATCGCCGGAGGTTTGTTGATAACAGGACCACTTTGCAGCACGCGGATGTTAGATCAGGACAGGTATTACTTCTTGAGCGGAAAATGTTCATCGGGGGAGGAACGAAGTCAGATTATTCACCGCTCCTCGACGTTGGGGCGGGGGGGAAAATCAGGCAACACATTGTGCCAGACGAAGAGGACCCGCGATCCTGGAACGTCAACGATGCTTGTCTCATCAATATCCAGATTGTGAATGCAGAGTCATTCAGAACAATGACTGGTTTGGAGCCACCACCGTGCCCGATTTCATTCGACGACTACTTGAAAAGAAGTATTCCCTTTATACCGAGCTGCTTTAAGGGACAAACTGAGTTGAGCTTTGGGCTTGCCAATATCAAGCCGGCCAAGAAAAGTTTGCCACCTATTAAGAGTGCTGGTATCCGAGGAACTCCCCCGAACCAAAAGATCCCTGGCTATTGTGACAAATGCGTCGTAAACTGGGCGAGTTATCGGTGTGTTGCCCAGCGTAAACTCACGGTTCATCGCTAACAGCTTCTCTCCTAGGCTACTTCCGTGTCGCCATCTTATATGTGCAAACTGCGGTGTTGACTTTGTTCAGGATGACACAAACGGAGTCTTAGTGCACAAATGGGATTGCACGGTTTGTTCCACGCCCGTTCAAAACATGGACTGGCTGAAACGAGAGCCTGTCGCTACAGGCCAGGTTACCGATGACCGAGACCCGTTCAAAAGTGTTGTTTCCATTCAACCTCTAGTCAATGCATCAACGAACACTTTTGAAACATATATGAAATCGGAAGAAGAGGGATATGAAAGCCAGCCCAGTGAGTCCGAGTACAGGTATGCCGTGCCTGGTGCTTTCCTAGATTATGACTCTGAAGATAGCATCTTTTGTCCTCAAATGTAACTAAGTTATACCACTCAAGATGGAGAGGAGTGCATGGTTCGGAATTCAGGATATTGGCTACCTGATGCAGACATCACACTAGCCTGCCATCCAGCGATCTCACGACATTGTAACGAATATAGTATCTGAATGTGCTACCTGTAGCCTGCCAGTTAATATATTTAAGTCCCCCGAGCATAAAACGCGAGCTTCTTGGTGTTACACACTCGGTTCTCAAGGCCAGCTTACTTCTAATTGTCTTGTTTCACTGCCGAAATCTGGATGAGTAATTCGCAGGTGAGTGCTTCAAGGCTTCAAGGCTTAAGATCATCACGCATAGAATATATTGGAATATACAATAAGTAAACAAGTGATAAGCTGCTACTTATAAATGAGAGTCTTATGTTATGTGCTAGGATGTTATGTGCTAGGACAGGAGGGTGTTATATGCTGGACCCAGGATGGATTGGATATAAACATTTTTAGATTAAAGCGACATCCTCCTAAAGCGCACAAGTATATATTTTAAATACTGTCTCTTTATTACTTAACCATATATATGATTGAATTCTCTTTCTTGCTCGAGAACAACGTCGTACACTCGCGCCTCTCACTCATATGTCAACTGGCTCAATGATTCTTCTGAAATACCTGGAGGAACATCCTATTCTTTAGTACAAAAGTAAGGTTATTAAACTTGGGTCCTCGCGAACCGTTATCTCTATATGTGAGAGCAACCATAGTTCGATACTTATTAAATACGTGATCGACGCCCTTGCCTTCGATTCAGTACCCCGTCAACTCAAACTCTAACGTGATTATTTGTACCATGGAGGGCGGACTGCCCTCTTCATGATTAAGTAAGTGTATGAAACGCTTGGTGTTGTGTCAGGATTATAGGACGTTACATTGAAACTCTAGGAGGCTAGGATGGCAGCCTCTTAGAGATCATTCAGAGGATGGATCATTCAAAATACTCTTACGCTTATTGAGATTATTGAGAAGAGTGTACCGTGCCTAGGCTGCTGCAAACAAGGATAGTTTAATTCAGCAGCTATCTCAGTAATAAGTTTCAGCTTTAAATGAATAACTTGCAGATATTTATTTTCCCAAGCGGGGGTTGATTAAGCTTAAGTTAAACTTTAGTAGTGGTCTAGCTAGTAAGAACAAGAAAATTAAGGACAGGCTTTTAAGCTTGTTTAATTTTGTTTGTACTTAACTATAAATCTCCCTATTAATATAAGCGGCCCCCAATTAATTGATTAGAACAGAAGGAAATGAGAGTTTTATCTATATTATATTGGATTTGTAAGCTATTCAACACCGAAGTAAGTATTAGGATGTAAAACAATGTGTACATAAATCTTGATATTGATTTTGCTTAATTGTCACCTACACTAATAAGATACATTTTACTTAACCAGGATCCTGTCACCTATGTGTAAAGTATATTTAGTAGTTTTAGTATGCTTTTGGACCACCAAGCCTAAGCAAGCGTAAAACAAGTGAGAAAGTACTAGGACAAGTCTTGGAATGTGTATAATACTGTCATGTGATAATAATCTGCACGTGTCATGCGAAAGATCACTAGGCGAATTGCGGAAAGGGAGTTACTCCAAAACAATACAAACCATGGAATAATTCTTCAAGAAAAACCTTAAACTCTCATATCAAAATTTTGATATAGACGTACCACATAAAAATAGATAAAGAATCCAAATCTCCCCGAGAATAACTGCCGACTGAAAATTTCCATCCCCATCGATTTCTCAAAGCCAGCCATGCATCCATTCATCGCGCAAGCAAAAGGTAATGATGTCCCCTCAAACCAATCCACTTCTTGGTAAACATAATCCACCTATTTAGTGCCTGCAAAAATCGTCAGAAATCCATAGGTGCCGGTGTTCTCTAGGGGTGTAATTCTAACACTTCTGCCATTGGACTCCGACCTGGAATGCAATCTTGCCATCAATGGAGTCATTGGTGAGAATACCCGATGCTTTGCTGTTGGTGCTTGTTAGTCTGACTTGAGAGTTGATATTAAGCGGGAGCGCAGCGCCGCAAGGAGAGAAGATAGTGGACGTGAATGGGATCGTATCAGCGATTTCGTAATCACTTGACATTGGTCCTTTGAAAGTGGTTGATGTAGAAACCTGGGTGGATGCTGCGGATATTGTTATCAGTAAAAATTATACTTATACAGTATCTGTTTTTGAGAGAAGTGGGATAGTTCACTTACAGCCAGAGAAGTAGTAGGTTGCCTGCTGCAATCCGGTAATACCGGCATCGAGACCTGCGTATCCACGGAATTGGGTGCCGAGGATGCTGTACTGGAATCCACCGGGGTATTGAAGATCGATATTCAATTGACAGTTCAGACGGTTCTGGGTGACGGCAATTCCAGGGCCGATAGATGCAACGTAGGCATCAAAGATGAGAGTGAAACTATATTCTCGGAGTGTTATAATAATCCGAGACTTAGAAATTGCTATGGTTTGGACCAACTCACGTTGATTTATCGGTTGATATAAAACTTCCGACGGTGCCTTGGGGACATCCAGTTCCACCGTAGCTAATGGCTTTGATGTAGACCTGAGTGGGATTTGGGCCAACAGCTGTAGTAGTTGCAGCTGGTCCTGCTGGGACGGTGATACCAAGAACTGGATCAGCTGGTGCAGCAAATGCAGTGGCAGCAAGCGCGGCAACGAGGGTGAAAATGGCAAGCATGTTGGAGTATTTTCTGGATTGTTGATTGACAGAAGAGCTGGATTGAGGGAAGGATGGAGTAGGAGAAGATCATCATGCGTCGGCAGGGTCTTTATATATGATTTCCGGAGTATCCATAACTTCGGATGACCAGGACCCGCGGCGATGTTACAATTGAACATAAGGCACCTGTCCCTAGCCCGTATGCTATTTTGCTCGTTCACTTTACAATACCCTGGCTTTCTCTCCGCATTTCCCTTTGGAGGATTAAAGTGTCCGAATGCCCCACACTAATATAGTTGAACGCCTCAATTACACAAAGGCATGTGGCCAGACGAGTGACAATACGAGATTTTGAGCTACTCCCTTGCATCGGATAAAACTAGGCGAGATGCGAAGAGTGACTTAGAAAGTTGAAAAATATGGTAATAGGACCCAAATGTCAACATTGATCACAGAAATTTGAGGCGCTGGCCATACAAAAACGTGGCTCGAGAAGTGCTTGTGACCGGCATCGATATGAATGGATAGTACTTTAGATTGAAAGCTTACTATGTATAGAATAAGAGTAAGCCTAGAGAAATATGTGGCGTGACTGGCCAATACTAATCGAATCCAGGACGCCACAGGGTTTATTGCACATATATGCAGATGCAACTACTTTATGGCCCGGAGGAGATCCGACACAATGGCCAGAAATTGAAAACAAAAACTAAGCATTCGCGAGGAAGACCGACGGTTCAAGCTCGTATTTATTGACATCGTAGAATGGTGCGCTTGTAAGAATTCCATTTGCTAAGTAATGTCAAAGTCAATGCTAAGGAAGGTAAAAAGATCTTACTGAATGATCACTTAGTAATTACAGTGGCAAGCCAATTCCCAATCGCAGGGGTCTTCGGTCTTTAAACAGATAGCCGTGACTTACGCTGAAACTCAACCAAGTAAAATACAATTACTAAGATCTTTCCGCGAGCCGTCATCAAACAAGATCTTGCCACAGGTACATTAATATTTCTGAGCTGCGCAAAGAGCTGTGGTTCTACGCACAAAAGAGCTCCATACCTCAAGAATGCTATTCGCACAGGTGATTTACATAGAAGAAACATTACTCGTCACGTTTGAAATACCGAGAGTAAAATTGGGTGCGTGTTAACACAAGAGTTGGAGGATTGAGGTGGGAGGCGAGGAGCGGCTGGTACCATCACGGGATAGCCCATAGTTACCAATGCCAAGAATATAGACTATAGAGTACGGCCTGTGAGATGGATGTAACCATCACGACACGTTGTTGAGGATAGTCAGGTACAATTCACCTGTTGATGTTGAACCATAAATTAAGCTTACTGCAACGTCGTCTGTTTTCCTTCCCCACAAAATCCAGGGGGCACTAGCGAGTTTAAGCGCGACCACTGGCTCCTCATATACTCAGCTTCAGAAACAAGATCTGCTTCTGCCTATACATCACCTAGGAACATAAAGTAGCCGGAATGACCGATTACAGCGTATCGTATCATCAGATCAGACGCCATTCCGAGAATGTCAGGGTCTTCAGGTACGAGCAAGGGCCAAGATTATGAGCTAGCCCCGTCCATTGTTAGCCGATGGGCTGGTTGAATTGGATCGTGTTCAGCCGGCACTCAAATATATACACACATATCGTACCTGTATACAAAAGGACCCGTTTGGTCTATTTAAAGAAACCGGTACTTTGCGCCCCGTTTACGTTTCCGAGTTCCTCACTCCGTACCTCTGGAGTCGAGACCTGTGCCGGCGAGACCAGATGAATGAGTGCCAAGAAAATTGCTACAAATCTGGTGGCCTTCAAGTCATCCGACAAATCCACAGTTGGTTCTGGTACGCCGGTGTATAATTCTATTTTTGCATCAATCTATTGCCAATATAAAATTCAGACAAAACATCCGGGAAGTCGAGCAAAGGTTGATTAAATCTATTATAAGAAACATAGACCGGCGCCCAGCCGGTAGCCGGGAAGAGCAACATTTCAATTGGATAGATGGATTGTTTTTGTATAGCTGATTTTGGGGTCAATGGCGGACCGTTGCTCCGATTTAACTGATCCAGGATGATATGATGTCGAAAATACAAATCCTAAATGCGTGTAGCTTTCACCTAGATCTTCCGAGATACAAGCTTTTTAGCCCTATTCGCCAAGTGAAGCATGTTATCTTCGCTTACAAATCATGCATTCCACAGAATTCACTGTAGACAAAATAGCCGGGCAGAAATATCAGCATCTTTCTGAAGCTATTCTATTGAACATCAAAACGACTAGGGCGAAGAATTATAAAGTCAGACGGATTAATATTTTCGCCTTATCTTTAGCTGTTTGCGAATTTTCATTGGCTTGAAACACTTCTTTAACATCGCCATAAGAAGATTCCGAATGAGCAAATAATGTACGAACGATCCTGGTTCGTTTACTTTCGCACCCAAATAGCTTCAAGTTCTTTTCACAATTGAAAAGCGTATGAGCTCGAAGTTGATTTGATCAAACGTCAAATTTCCTTTCAAACCACCTTCTAACCTCGCTATTCGTGCTACATCGTATTTTCTCATTCTCATTCTCACTTAATCATCATTCTTTCGGCGTCTTAGCATGTGCATTTATGATGTCAATTTGTGTTTCGACAATTCGTAAGTGTTTGGCACAGAGAGGCGCTTTCTTGACATCTCAATTCTATTTTAACAAGGAAACTATTTTGAGTTTCTGAGCTTTTCTAATCCGAGTGGTTCTCAAGACTCGAAACTTCATCACGTGGTCTGTTTTAGTCACCATCTCCAAGGACTCAGCTGTTAGAAACCCTTCATATACTTTTAGTATAGTATGCTTCAATCTGAGCCTAGTCTTTCTTGAGATTTAACATTTTCTTCTAGATGTTATGCAATAGTCTCTACCGTACACCATGATATATTCAAACATGCTTCTGAGGGCTGAATTTGAAGATAACAAATGGCATTGGTTAATACACCAAACACCGCGATATATGATAGCATGCTCCCGAGGACTGATTTTGGAAGAATTATGATCATGGAACTTACATGGAACCAAATATCTTCACTTTGCCCGTTCTCCAGTATCTAAATTATTTGAATTGCAGACTGAACTTGTTTAACAGTAGAACGCAAGGAGTGAATGGTAAATATTTCGGCTTATGCGGTCTTGCCTACTTCTCCCCACAGGCCACACGTTGTTATACTATGTTTTGCTGTTGAATTAATGGCTGTACTCATTTCTCATAATTGACTTCACATCCATCAAAAACTACTCGGCCTGTTTTCTAATTTTTATTTTTTGATATCTGATTCTTGGAATCTAGATGACGAGCGTTTAGTTCGTTCGTTCATGCCCATTAGACGATCAATTTTCGGTAAATGATGACCTGGCTTAGTTGATACTCGACTTGAGCAAAACCTCTCGGAAAACCCCCAGCCCAATGCACCCCATTTAACAAAGGAAAAGAAAATCGGTTGCTTGCTAAGTCTAGCCATGCTAGCTACGCATATGAGTACCAGTCATGGTCAACTCGGGTATGTACAACTACAATGACATACAATACAAAGAAATGAGATTCGTTGTCGCCGTTACGCATGGGAGCTCCTTCAAGTTGACTTCTCTTTTTTTACGTCACTCTTCTGCTCTATGGCTTCGCTATTTTCTGCCTTTACTTCGGGGCTCTTTACCTTCGACTCTACTGCAGACTTTTCCTCATTCGGTTTAATTTCATTAACAGCCTTCTGTTTTCCAGCCTTTGATTTGGCGAATTTTTCACTCATGTATCTCCACGACTTGCGAAAGCCAGCTGTGACAATCCCTTTGAGGCTTTGTGTCGTACTCGGCCATCCTATCGTCTGTTTGATCACACCCCTAACAGCAGTCCGCAACTCCTCGGGTGGCTCGCTCGCAATACGTCTTTCAAAGCCACCGCCGTCTCTCCGCTTGATGCCCCCACTCGTCTCATCCGCTGAATGCTCCATCATCTCCTTGAAAACACCGCCGGGAATTTGATACTTCGATTGGTACTTGAAGTAGAGTTTTGAGCGGAAAGCTTTGGGAAGACGTCGTACCATATTTCCACGCTTGACAGGGTCCATGTCTTGTTCTAATTTCAAATTGGCCCGCGGATCGAGAGCCCAGTCTGGGTCTGAGGAGTTGCCAGAGGTGAATTGAACATTAGGAAGACTTTCGATGAGGGGAGAATAGAGGCGGCGGAAGTTGGGAAGGTTATTTCCTACAATGTTGGCCACCTTGGAAGGGTCTTCCGCCGGAAGAGACATGCGTGGGTCGCCCAAGTAGCTGATACTTGCGATGGTGCCATATAGTTCTTGCTCGGTGAATGTGGGTGGGAGGAGTAGGAGGGAGGTGCGTAAGGCGGAAATCAAATTGACTTGGTTTGCAAGACGGACTTTTGGGTGGTCACGGATGATTTTGACCGGTTTCTGCAATCTTCCTGCAATATAAAGAGTCTGCCATTCCGACAAATCCTTACAGAGAGTATCAATGTTGACGACACCGTACTTGATGAGAAGGCCTCTGCAGTTGACATATGTATTGTAGTAAACCCCCGCACCCCAATTATCCTGCGCTCTTGCTACTGCACCGGATCCGAGAGAGCCGAAGGCAGAATAATGGTCGCGGTGCTTCTTTAAGTTCAGAGAGTGGAAATGCTGGGTGTGTGTAACACCAAATATAAAATCAATCATCTTGGGATTTCCGCCTTGAGCTTTGACAACTGCTGGGGGAGGGTTCGAGTGTATGGAGGTTGCGCTTGATGGCTTGACAGCTGTGGGAGCAGACTGGGGGAAAACACCAGAGCCATATGCGAAACAGTATGGAATGGCCTCGAACTCCCATGGAATCAACCGGAGAACTTCCTTGAATTCAGTATTGATAAGCATGTGCTGGTTATATCCGAATGTCGGGTTAGGGAGCTCTGCGAATCGTGAGATATTGATATCCGAGTCCTCCCAATCCGCTGGCGTACTGCTTACGGATGAAGCAGTTGTGGACTTTGTTGACGACGCAGAGCTATTGGGGACAAAGGAGGAGTATGAAGGCTTCGAGGAGGCTGAGTTTGCGGCATGTTCACCGATCTGCTGTCCCTGGGTATCGGAGGAGTCCTTAGAGGATTGGGTCGTCAGGGTTCGTTTGATAGAAACAGTGGCTTGGAATGGGATGCGTTGATATTGTATAGGGGAGCTTGGGAGGTAGATTCGCCGCATAGATAGCCCTAGAGGCCGTCCAAGCTGGGGATAGATTAGCTATGACCCGAAGATGGAAGAGGGCAATTGCGCACTGAGCTTCGTAGGGCAGACATTGTGCTTTACGCAAGAATAAATTGGCGATTATTGGTGGACTAGCAGAAAATGCGGTGGGTGCAGCAGATGCTGCAAGAACGTTACCGGGTGCTGCAAGCTATGTGCATGTTGGAGGAGAGGAGGTTGTGAGATATGAAGCAAGGCAAGGGAAGATGAAAGGCGCAGACCAGCTTTCTCCAGATAATTTTGAAAAAGAGACCCCACGGCTAAGCTGAGTGTACCTTTGGTTGTGTCTGGGGAGAGTAGGCCAAGCTGGGCGCTAGCTTTCAACATAGGCATGTCCTCGGCACCCTAAAGGACTTGGCAACACGCATGGCTGCTGATGGCTGCATCTTTCATAAGTCAGTCCTGTGATGGCTGAAAAGTGAAGAAGAGAGGAAGATATAGAGTAAAAGTGCTGTGATGGTTAGTTGGATACGACTTACCCCGGGAACAAGTATATAGAAGCGCTAGTACATAGAAACTAGTATCATACATAATTCAATATTGTGATTCTGCTCTGGTGGCCGAATGGAATTGAGTTTAACTATCCTCCCCCTAGCAACATCCCCCCGTCGCTTCGTCAACAAAGACTGCTTGTTTTCAATGAGCACGTGATGATAACACTTTCATAATCGATTCACTGCCAGCACCAGCACCAGCACCAGCACATTTATGGACTGAATCTCCGAAACATCACCAAAGTGCACACCAATCAGCACTGCCAGAATGAAGGCGCATACCCCTCAGAAGTTAGATCCCTCCCGAAGGAGATCCTCAATAAGTATGAGCGCACATCGGACCAGCGTGGGAGGCAGTGCCCTTCCAGCTTCCAGGCCACAGTCGAGAGTAGGTCACCCACTCGCCTCTGACGGAGAGAACCACCTATCCATATGATCGTGTTGGCTAACAGAAATGTATAGATAGCTATAGCGCGCGCCACAACTACCCAACCTACCTACGACTTCATAACCGGCGCCGAAACTACGGTTGGGCGTCCGTCTTCGCGCCCGCCTTCTAGGGGAGAGCCATTTCGACAAACAGCGCGTCGAATGTCGACTGCGGGACACAAGGATGCAACTGCGGAGCCTGAAGTTGACTGGGAGAAGCGGCGGCGCGAGCTGGACGAGTTGAAGGCTGAAGTCAAGTCGTTGAGATACACGATCGACAACGCCAAGCAGGAGGAGGAGCTTGCCAAATTGAGACACGAGAGCGAGTTGCGCGATGCTAGAAGGAAGGCCGAAGATGATTTTAAGCAAAAACAGGTAGCGGAGGGGGAGAAGTCCAAAGCGCTACGACAGTATGAGGCGCTGTTGAAGGAGATGGCGGAAGTCAGAGACGCCGCGAGCAAGTGAGTATTGGGCGATTCTACTTTTAGAAACTCTTTAGAGATTTGAGGCTGACTCGGGACTCAGCGATAAAGCAGCTCTGGAGAAGCGGTTTCGAGATTACGAAGAGAACAAGCGGTTACTGGAAGAGGAACTCGAAGATATCAAGTCCGAGAAGGAGGAAAGCTTACGAATGGTAGAGCGGAAGGTGATCGATATCGAAACTCGGAATGAAACTCTATCACAGACTGTCGAGGAATTACAACAAGATTCCGATCGCAGAGAAGCACTATTACAAACTGCACAGTCGCAGCTAGCTGACAGGAACGCGACTGTGGGAGCATTGGAGGCCGAAGTTCTTCGACTTAAAGCTCAGACTGGAGATGCTGAGACACTTGGAGTTATCAAACGGGAGCTCGGCGAACAGGTGGCACACATCAAGAAATTGGAGGCGTGCAATCGGAAACAAGCCGCAGACTTAGATTACCTCAAGAAACTACATGACAATGTGGAAGTAGTGAAGGAAGAGAAGAGGTCATTGGAAATTAAGTTGGCAGGCATGGAGGAGCTTAGGAACGAGCTTGGGGAAGCACGCATCCAGCGTCAAAGACTAGAAGATGAAAGGCGGGCATGGACTGCATACCTCTCGAGTCAAGGTGGCGCTGATGGTGAGATCGAGTTCGACTCACCCGAAAGTCTTGCAAGAGCGTTTGTCGAAGAACGACTACAACGAGCAGTCATTATAGAACGACTCGGTGCCGTGGAAGCAGAGCTTTCAGGAAAAGAAAGCATTGTCGAGAGTCTCGAAAATGAGAAATCAAATCTAGTAGTGGAGATTGAAAAATTGAGGTCGGCAGGCAGCGGTGGTGGAGCGGGAGATGCCAAGGCGCGCCTGCGCCTAGAAAGACAGAGGGCGTTAGCAGTCAAAGAAGTTGAATATCTACGGGCACAGCTAAAGGCGATGGATGAGGAAGACGAGGGATTTGAGTCTGAACAAGCCAGTGAGCCTAACAAAGAGCGAATTCAGAAGCTAGATGAAATGGTCGAAGAGTATCGGCAGGAAGTCCAGACGTTACATGCAGAACTCGCATCACGGGAAACTCCAGCTCCCCTGGAAGCCACCAGTACGAAGCGGCCTCGCGACGATACCGAAGACAATGAGAGACTCGGCCAACTATCAAGAAAGAACCGCAAGCTTCAGAATGAGCTTAGCACCTTGCAAGCCTCTTCTAAACTTCTCCAAACTGAACTTTCGGTAACCAAGGAGAATCTTGCGGCCGCTAACAAACAACTCAAAACAAGAGTTCTTTCTCTGAGATCTAATCCGACATCTGATTACGAAGCTATAAAATTAGCTACCCTCACGGCTCTTCGCAAGGAAAACTCCGATCTCCTAGCCCAACTTCATAACGGACCAGAATCCATAAAATCCGTCCCTTTATCAACCCTTGAAGCGGCACAGCGCGATCTCGAAGACCTCCAAGCAGTCCTCGCATCCGAGAAGAAATCAACCAACCGACTCCGCAAAGTCTTTTCAGATAAAGCTTCTGAATTTCGCGAAGTTGTAATATCCCTCCTCGGTTGGAACGTTGTGTTCCTGAAAAACGGCAAAACAAAAGTCTCCTCTGACCTATATCCTGCCAAGGGAGATAACGAAAATAGTATCGAGTTTGATGGAGAAAAGGGAACAATGAAAGTTTCTGGCGGACCGAGAAGTGCATTTGCCGAGCGGATTAAGGAGCAAAGTAGTTTTTGGGTGGGGCAGAGAGGGAATGTACCATGCTTTTTGGCAGCCCTAACCTTGGAGTTTTGGGAGGAGGCGAATCGGGATCGGACCGTCCAGATTGGATAGTGCTATTCGAGGTCACTGAAGGACAACAAAATGCCAAAAATGGAGGGAACCTATATCCAGGGGGTGTGGCCACTTTTGGCAAACGGAGCTGATAGGTGCAACGAACACTTGTATAATTTGGATAGTCATGCTCCGCCTCTGTTCCTAAGCATTGTCACAGCGAATCCAAGAGACAGTAGATCTGTATAGTATATAATTGCCTGCGGTGATCGGGCATATATGTAACTTAGGAGTTTCGGATACGGTACATGGGAAATGAAATAGCAATGTTAGACATGAATGCAGGAAACTAAAAACAAAGACCAGCTTCATAGCCGTTCTGTTTCTTCAAAAGGCGTACCACTGATTCTGAGATCCTCACTCGAGGAGAAATAGTTTGACAAACCTTTCCCTCTTAATCTCATCTCTAGTCTCTAGTCGGCCTTTTCTCCCTAATGAGAATCTTGGAGTTGGGGAAGTAACTGGGACCACTACGTATTTTAGAAATCATAAATGCACACACTATTTCTAGAGTACACGAGCCGGAGAAATCAGGTATCTTGAATCCATGGGACATAGATCTAAGTAAGACTGAGAGAGAAATTGCTGGCATATATAGCAGTCGTCGCTTCTTTCCAGGGGTCTCGCCTCAAATATCTTATTTCTCGGCTTGGCTCTTCACCTCAACTCATAGTCGCCATATCATGAGTAGAGCTGCAAATGACTGTTATGATTGGGTCTGGGTTCAGACACGCAGCTCGTAATATTATTCGAGAGAAACCATCTAAATACACTACCTGCGAAATTTTGATCGTTTTTGATGAGATGCTATTGCTTATCGGCCATCCCGTATCTGCAAATAGCTTACAAACTGGCAATTGAAGAACACATATATCACTTGGATCACATCAGCACACCGCGGCCAAGTGGTATAGCATCACTGAATACAATAGATCCAAAGCAAGCACGCAGTTTGGCAAATGGTGCCGACACTGGGACATCTCGACTTAGCTGCTGAAGTGGATGGCTGGAAGCGTGCATCAACAATCAATTAATCAATCAACCAGTCAAGTAAACCAGGAGCGAACTCCATATATGGTGAGAATGCTGTAAATTTGATTTCCTTATCTAGGGGACATATAAACCAAGGAAACACTGTAGTTCAAATAACTGGAGTATAGTGCGTCCCCATAGCACTAAGACCAAAACCTAATATCAATTGGGCGTGAATCTCTCTTTGAACAATATAGGCGCTCTTTTTTGCGATCGAAGTGGATGATGATTGACTAATCTAATAGTAAAAACTGGAGGATTTTATCTACTACAGGTGCCTCGCATATGAGGCCACCAGTAAGATAAGTTTACGTCTTTTTCCTGCTACAACACACGTATAAAATTTATACAAATCTACACCTCTAATGCCCTGGAGTCTAGTGAGGACTCGACCCCGTAGCTTCTCTCTTCCTCCTGATGTCCTCTTGCATTGCATCCAATCTGTTGTAATTACCAACGGTACTTGCCTTGTTGTTGGTTATCGACATATTTTTATAATGATGTCCATCCGATAGCCCTACGTTGCCCACGTGGAACCCAACATTGTTATGAACTTTAAAATCCTGATACTTATGCCCGGGAGCTTTCTGCGAGCCGTCCATACCAATTGTTATGTTTCCAACGGTACACATTTCGTTGCCTTCCATTATGACGCCTTCGTAGATGTGAGATCCTTCTTTGATGAAGTTAGTTATTTAATCACTGGTACTGTTGAGTGTATAACTTCCTTGTATGATCAAATGTGGGGTCAGGCATTGTAGCACTCTTCACCGACGCCTTGCTGCTTTTCAGGGCTTTCTTTGTAGTACGCCTTGCATTAACACTACTTGAGAAACTCATTGGTGTTTCGGATCGGTCTGGGTATGGCTACAATGATGCTTTGATTAGTCTAAACCACAACTAGTACGTGGGGCGTCAAACTTACAACTACTGCCGTAGGAATGACGGATGCGTTCGCAGCTATCACAATGAGACGATCAACATCACTTTGAACCTGTCCCAAGTGTATTGTGTTCATTGAGCTAATGCAAAGGTTGAATTCGGCAACAGTGTGATGCAAGCTATCCAGGTGATCGAAAATCTTTCGATGAGACCTTCCGCTAATCACTGCCCAGTATCGACGTTTACGTGAGCTTGTCAAAAACACGTCAAGGATATGCTTAGTAGCTTCGGTTTCTTGCAGAGTGGCGCACAAGTAGGAGTGAACGACTGGCGTCCGCAAGTTCGGGTTGTCCTGGATTTGTTGGGCCAGAGTACGAAGTTGGTTCAGTTGGAGTGTGTATCCTTCGAACCGTTGTGTTTCTCGTAGCCTGTCTGTCATCTCAGTGATGGCTAAGGCAAACGTACAACCATAGCCTGCAACCTGAGCGGCGGCTGCCATTGTAGCCAGCTCTTTTAATTTCGACATTCTGCAGTCGTGTTTGAAATCAAACGTGGTGCTTGTTAATTGGTTGGTATAATCGGATGTCCAGGACTTCTCAACATCATCACATAGACGACGCTCAAGAGACCAAGGGCCTTTTATATCCTTTTTCCAGCAGGTCGCAGTCATTTATGCAGGATGGAAAAATGACTCTCTTGCGTCTATCGTATCTATCGCAGTGAATATAATGTACAGCATAGCCCTGCGTTTAGGCGAATAAAAGGCTGAATATTTTAGCAGGATTGGGACGCAAAAGGCTACCCGTGTAGTATAGTTGTCACTAAGCAGTGACTCAAGCTCCAGTTTCATACTTTCCTTGGGTGGCAATTGTTACCATGCGGATGCACAGTCGGGTGTGGCCTGACAGTAAACAAGGATATTTTATATCGCAGCCAACGCACTCTGCGCGAGTGGGCGCTACCTGAGTGGTCACCATATCTTCATAACTGAGGTAGCACAACACCTATATCCAATCTAAACTAAATGAATAAGCGAATTCTTGTTTTATGTTTCAGTGCGGGCGCGGGTGCAGTTCTCACAGGAGAAGGCGATATGATGTGAGTTGTCACTGGTACGCATATTAGGACTTAGTACTGGAAGGCGATTTCATCGCCATCTTTTCGGAGACTGCATGCACGCACAATTATGTCTTACATTTACTTACAAAAAAGCGATAGCTTACTAATCGCCACACTTGAGAGTGTCTTATCTCATCTAAATCGTTTAATACTTGGGAACAACCCTAATCAACATTCATCGAGTATTCGAACTCTCCGAGTTATGGACGAACAAACTGTCAAGTTCCTCAAGTTACCGGAAGAGGCCTTGAGCGCTTTTTAGCCACTCGAAGAGTGGTTACCGAAAGCAGAATACCAGCCAATAGGAGATCTAAGGCTTTGTTCCGAGTGTTTGCCAGAAAATGCTAAAGTACCGCGCTCCAAGCTGTATTGCAGACGAATTTAACCCTTGCTATTCTAAGATATCTTTCAACTCTAGTCAACACGAAACTCCTATTATCGCGATACACTTCGACAAACCTAGTTCCTCAGTCCCGGTGAAAGAGGGATCGAAAGCCCTTCTCGTACCAGTCGCTATCAAAGATGGTGCAAAAGTCGAGAACAAAGCGCTTGAGAAGCTACACTATATTTACCTGACCGAACAAGCACCGGTAGAACCGGAGTTTTATGCTTTGTTGATTTTGTCGTCGTAGCTATGACACGGTGTATGTCCTGTGTGTCGGTTTGCTTTAGAGCAAGAGGACGAGAGAGTATGAATACAACGCAGCAACAAAAGCATCTGAAGCAGATTCTTGTCCCCTCCAAATCGAAATTCACCCAACGTATGACAATCAAAGCGCCTTAATTTTGAGCTGAATAGATTTTATAACACTTCCTTCTTCACTTTTCAGTTTTGGTCTTCTTTCTTTTTTGTCCTTGCTTGGGTTTTCGAACCCCCCCCTCCCGAGTTGGAATTTCCATGACACACCGGCGCTACTGGAACGTTACGACTTCTATTCGATTCTGTTGATTGAAAGCTACTATCCATGGTCGGAGGCGGTTGAATAATTGGGCCCTGGTGCTCGACAGAGTCTCCTGAGGCTCCCTCAGTTCTGTGCTGGAGCGGCAGCGCCAACATGTAGACAACATCGTCGATATGCCACGGTGCAGGCTGAGATTGGGGGATGATATTGGTTGGATTCTGGGGTAATGGTATGCCCATCATGTAAACAATCGTAGGAGTTCGAGCCTTGAGCGGCCCAGCATAGTAGTGGTGAACTGTCTGGTCTTCATATGAATTGGCCATTAGCAAGATTGTACTCACTAAGGACTTACATATATGATATATGTTGGACTTACTATTAACGGTACCAAGCACACCTTGAGTGAAACCTTGCAGCCCAAGATTTTCGTAGTTATGGGACTCTTCTCTGGGTTGTAGCGGTGCAACAGCAGCTGTCGGTGAGCCTGTTTGGCTAGCTGAGAAGGAAGTTTTAGCTCTAGTTTGACGAATGAGTAGTTCATCAAGCACACGATTGACATCTACTTACATCCCTTAGTGGAGCCTTGTTGTTGGCGGGTCTTTGACTGTGCCCATGTGCGACGACTGCGATGCTTCTTTCTCCGTCGTTCATGCTTGTCTTCTTTATTCTGAGCCGCCGAACTCATGACTGTGATTATTGACTATGATAGCAGGAAGAAGTAAACATATAGTGTTAATCTCTGAAATTCCTGTTGTCTACGAGCCTCTATCCACCCCCACCCTCAGCCCTACCACCTAGGCAATTTCATGCATACATGCTTAGTCAAAATCTTACATCGCCATTCCATTCTCAGCTGCCCACTGCTAATTTTGGCGCCTGAAGCTGACGCAAATCATAACGACGCATATGCAGTGTGGGACGGGGTCGCGATGGAGAACAACTATCAGCAACAGATGCTTTTATGGTGCAGACAAGGACCTCTGGGAAGAAAATGATGCCAAATCATGCATGAATGAAGCGATAGTAGATTCTGGCAATGTTGGAGGTAAAAAGGAATATAGCGTTACAATTCTTATTCAGGTAATTTATGTCTAAGGTTATACAAGCAAGAAACTTTCAATTGCAATCTCTAAAGAGCACTTACTTCTTCTGAGCTTCACGACCCCTCTCTCAATCCTACATAAGCTTTCCTATGCCACCACAAGCTATATGATCTCTCCATTGTGTGACTCTAGCCTCAACAACAATCCCTACCGCCGAAATAACACTTTTAGATGCCGTCACAATTGTTAAACAAAACTCTGCAGTGGCTAGAACACCCTCGAAGATATTCATTCTTCTATACATTTCCCACGGTGGGACGAGCATGGGTCATAACACGATCTTATTCGAAGCGATTATCCTCCTCCCAGCCTTGTTATATCGGTCTGTGATCGACGTTGCTGAAAGGTTCTGCACATATCTTCAAGCACTGCTATGCGCTCTCATTTTGTCCTATAGCCGTTTAATTGAAAAACTACTATTATCACCTGAGGAGAGGTGGTATCAAGTACTTTTGACCACTAATTTGTTGCCAAAATGGGAGGTTTTGTTGAGGGTGGTGGAGAAGCCACCACCTCGCAGACAAAATCCTCTTGGTTTGCAGCCTTTCATTAACAGAGACTCGTCATCACTTGAAACCCCATTAGAAGACACACTATCGTGAGTCTTTACAGGTTTCATGTTGAGTGTGTAGTCACGTGATTTAAGCTCTAGATTATTTACCACAAGGTCAGTATAACAAATGTGGGACGGTTGGCCGCTCAAAACTTTCATATACATTATTGCCCAGTTTCAATTAACATCTAAAATTATCACAACCACCCTCAAACCGCTATTACAATATGTTATTCGCTTGAGTTTTGACCAACATAAAGATTCGTTTTAAAGCTGAATAGACATATTTCCAGATATGACATCCACCTCCTCTCCCACACTGGTCTCCCAGGTGTAGTCTAGAGACCAATTTTCACTAAATCTCTTCTGGCCCAGCCTAGCATTATCCATCTCTGAGTGGGGGCATACTCTTGCACGCTGGAGATTTTACCCACAAAGGCACCTTCGTTGAACTTCAAGCGCAGCTGACCTGGCTTAATGGCCTACCACATAAGCACAAAATCGTTATTGCTGGAAACCACGATTTTCTCCTTGACAATGAATTTGTTGATCAGCACCCAGAAACGTATCATTGAGCAAGGGGGCGTCGCTTGAGTAGATTTGAACTGGTGACATGTGATATATCTGAATGACACTTCCACAATACTCAAAACAGGGGACCGATCACTCACCATCTTTGGCTCACCCCCCCCCCCCCTCTGAACAGCACGAAACACGTGCCTTCCAGTACCCACCGAATCAAGATATTTGGGCTAGCAGAATTCCTGAGGGAACGGATCAGTGATAACATATTGGCCACCAAAGGGACATTTGGATTCCGGAGGAAAGTGATGCAGATGGCTGGGAAATGAACTGTGGAGGACTAAACATAGACTGGTTGTGTTTGGCTATATCCATAATGGTAAAGGAAAGGGATATGTATGTAAACTGGGATTATCTCTATGTGTAGGCATACTTAAGACTTCGCTGGTCCCGACTGGGATATCAATATCTGGAGAGCTTGTTTCCGCCCGCAACACTAATTGGCGTGCTAGCGAACTTTTCAATTATGTGCTGACGCGGTGTATCACATACATTACTCCGAATAATGCTCGCCAAACAATGCTGCTGATATTTAGATGGCCGAAGAAATCAACAGCTTGGTTGTGGCGTTAGAACAACTCTATTTTCATTGGTTGGGCAAGCTCCGCGAGACTCTGGCTTTTCAACCTCATCTCTGTTTAGAACGGACGTTTGTGGTCCTTCACTTATTATAGCAGCTCTGTTAACGTGTACGTTACTGTAACGCCATGTCAGACAATGAGAGCACAGTGGCTCGACGCGGCAGCCTTTCTTCGTCCTCGTCCCGTGATAGCGACTTGCCTAACTTCCAGTACAAGTCTCTCAATCACCAGGAGATGCAAATCCGCTTGTTCAAGATAGATACGGCATCCGTCACAGATCGCTTCATGCGCGGCAGCCTCGAAAATTTTGACCTCTGTTCGTGCCCCTCATTTCGCGCTGTGTCGTACGAGTGGGGCTACAACGATGAACAGCTTCACATTATCGTTGATGGATCGTATTTGGACATCAAGCCCAATCTAATGCTTTTCCTGGTCTGCTATTGCGAGCATATTGAGTTGCTCGGGGCAGATCTCAACGATTATCTGTGGGTCGATCAAATCTGCGTCGACCAGAGGAGCACTTTCGAACGCAATCATCAAGTGAAACTCATGAGCCGTATATACTCCGCTGCTGAAGTTGTGCTTGCTTGGTTAGGCCCTGGCTGCGAGGATAGCCTGCAATATCTTGAGAGTGACGAATTCCATGAGTGGTGCAAGGCGCCTGCGCTACACCTTGGCCACTTGCCAAAGCCCGCAGAAAAGTTTCTATCGCTATCATAATGGAGTCGTCTTTGGATACAACAAGAACTGGTACGAGCTAATTATGTGATCTTCGTCACTTCGACCATGTTCACATTTTCTGAACATATACACGAAATGAAGGACAATCAACGTATCAAGACCGAACCAGCGCTATCCCGGGCATTAGGAGATTACTTGGAGTACTTTAGTCTGTACGAGGCAATTTCATCCTTCTCCCACAAACAGTGTTCGGATCTACGAGACAAGGTCTATGGCCTCCTGGGTATGGTCATACCATCCGAACGCGTTGAGGTGGACTACAATCTTACGGTGCGAGAAATCTTTCAAATGGCTGTCGGAAGTGTAGTCCATGCCGAAGCTTGGCTTCAAACAAAATTACATCACCAAGATTTCGCAGGACCGATGATAGCCCTTGGTGTCGGGATGGGATTGGATATTGACGATGTCAATGAAATTTACAGAAGCTTGTATGTGCCTGACCTGTACTATCCAAGAAGTGAAGCTGACAATGGTTCAGAGCTAACTCAGCGCAATCTCGTCCACACCTCTCGATCATACCCAACTATGGGACCGCAAACCTACCCTTTTAATGAGCTTAAAATTGGGTTTAGCTTGGGCCTCGAATGTTCGGTCAAGGAATAGTTCTAGTCTAATACATAATACCTTATTTGTTTAAGCAAACTTTGAATTTAACCAAACTTTATTTTGTCTTTCCGAAAGCGACCACAATTTAGTCAGTGATTCAAAATTACATTTATACTTATTAGGTACCTTCCACCTGATCTTTATGGCAGGTCTTCATAATCTTGTGGATTACCATATCCTTTCATTCAGCGCTCTCTATATATTCCTAGCCGAAACCTAATTCACTGAACACTGTAAAATCAGTGTTGGTATAAATTCGTATACGTTACGAGTAAATACAGCTATACAAATGATGCTGCGACACGTGACCGCATGCCCATTAAGGGTATATCAACAATACACGTAGTTATCACAACACAATAGCCTCCACCGAATACAATAGCGCTACGTACGTGATAAAAAGGTATAATGTCCCGTATTTAACACGTAGAGAATTGGGAGAGGTACCATGGCGTGACAAGAACATCATGACGCGGCCAGCGAGGTGAAATTGATTCAAAAGCCACTGATTCGGAGGATCCAATCTGCATGGATGATGCCGCATCTACAAACAATTGCCATACCTCTTCCCAGTGTTACCAAAGGTGGCGGTAAAATTTAAAAGAAATTATTAAATATTGCATGGTGATAGCCTGATATATAACCACCCCCAGCGTCCGGGACAAGAGGTAACACAGATCAATAGGCACACATCTTGCCCACCAATCATCATTCTTAATGCCTGTACACCGGTATTGAAAAATGAAACCAAGTAAAAACAACCTGGAGGTTACGCTGTACAACGTTGAATTATTACAGTCCTACTATTCGTCACATATAATCACTTCACTTAAAGCCATCGTGCCCTCGCTTTTACCTCGCCTCATACTTTCCACCAACTAACTTCTTATTTGTCTCAACTTCCATCCACTTTCCACTTCCACCATCGGATTTTGGCGGCGTGGCGTCGGCATCTGCAAATGGATCATCGACATTTATTTCTGCCTCCTTCTCTTTGCCCTTTCCTTCAAACCTCGAGATACTAATCCCGCTAGCCGACGCATTAGAAACCTCCCACTTAGCTTCTACGTGGCCGGGCTCTGGGACTGCACCCGTGACTCCATTTAGTCGGCATACTATTCTTTTGGACTCAGTCGTTAGTGTGACATCTCCGAGGCGCCAGACTACGAGCGATTTCTCCTTGTACTGGGTACCAGTGGGTTTAGTTTGGCAACCTATGGAATGAGCACCTGTAGAGATTGCTAGGATTATCAAATTATGGAGGATAGTCTCTTGACTAAATGCTGGATTAAGAGAATATTCTACGATTAGACCTTCATATTTAATTAGCGCCTCGTCAGATACCCAAGGACCAGCAAAGGATTCAGGAATAGCTTTCATACCTAGTTTGTCACCCTGAGGTTTCCAGGCAGTTTTTAGCAAGATGGGACAATGTGAAATTAGGTTGTCTTGGTCGATATGTACTCGGTAGGTAAATGCGCTTGCTGACTTGGCAGATATGGTGGACAGGTTGAATGTATACTCGTCTGAATCTGGTGAGATGGAATTCATGAAGGTTGGATTTGGTGCAATAGATTCGAGGCTAATTAGCACGTCAGCGTTTATACTTTGAAGATGAAGCACCGGTGACGATGTTCCTGACAAACATCTACTGAAATTGGAGGGTAGAGGGTGGGTGGTACTTACTTGCCAATATTATTAATGCGGATGGTTTCATTCGCTGTAAGACAGTGAGTATATGGTACAGAAGCAGGTAGTGAGGAAACTAGGTACCGGTATTGGAAGGCTCATCAGAACCTGTATGATTGAAAACCAAAGCAATTTCTCCACTAATATTTGCGGTTTTGATCTCACCAGCTTCAAACGTCGCATTAAGAGTTTCGATGATGGAAGCATTCAGACCAGGGCCATGCATTTCATGGTGTCTGGCCACGGCATTGTTCGATAACGAGTGTCCTGAACGAATCGATGCAGTATCAGATGCAGATGGTGGAACATGGCCGGATAACGAAGACAATGTTGCTGCCCTGGTCATTGCGATAGCAGCAGGAGTGGCAGTTGGTGATGGAGGCGGTGGGTATTCTGTTGTAGCACCGACATCCAAAGAGCCAGATGGCGCGTATATTGTATTTCGGACATCTCGTCGTCCTCTGATGGTTCCTACCTTACGATTAGGGGTTATCGCTTGAGACGAGCGCAAGGTGTTGGTAACAGCGGATAGAGCAGCTGCTGCATCAGCATCTTGCTCTGGAATAGGCTCTTTTCGAATATCAAGCTTGAATTGAGGCTGCTCTCCGTCCTGTGCTTCGAGTTGGGCTTGTGAAATGGGGTCGTTCATGCCCCCGGGAACAGTATAACCCTCAGAATCAGTTTGGTTGTTGGGGTTAAGATGTGACGGAGGTGGTCCTGGAGGAGCCTTAACATCAGATAGGTCAGGAGAGGCTCCTCGATCGGTACCATTCGATATATTCGTTTCGGGCAAGGATTCCGAGATCATTGCCGGTGGGCTTACCCCATTGGTATGCACTGGACTGGTAGGAGACTCAACCAGAGACGAAAGACGGCTAAAATGAGTTAGTCCAAGAACTCAGCAGAAGTGCTTACGAACAAGCAATAGGTTAGTATAACTGTTACTTACTTATCAGGAGCAGGTGATCCTCGCAGGTTGTTAGAAGAATTACGAGGCGAAGGACTAGGACGACCATCTCGGCTAGATGTTCTGGTAAAGCCGCTAATACCTGGGAATCTTCCTTCTGCTTTTGTCGGAGAAGGTGCACGTGTGAAACCACTCCCATGGATGCTCTGCCTTCTTCGGCCGAACATAGTACCAAAGCGTCGCACTCCAGATCTAGACTCTGTGAAAAGATTAGCATATTGATCCTCGAAGCGCAATTTTACTTCACTTCAATTACAGATGTAGGTGAGATATTCATGACGAATGCCAGAACGCAGGTCAAGTGGGAAAGGGAAAGTCTTACCGGCAGGAGGCTCCAATCGGTTAGAATTCTCACTACTACGCTCACGATCAAGGGTATTCTCAGTATTGGTTGACCTGGGGGCTGGCGAAGAAGGTGTTATCGAGGCAGCAGGAGGGGGTGCTGTGCTGCCACTGCCAGCGGTTGATAGCTGTCTAGCTGATCGTTCGGTTATTGACTTTCCAGAGATATTGGCTCGAGCCCAAGAAGATATTTCCTCCTCTGTCTTAATTTCCAGTATTACATCGAGTATTTGCTGAACATTCTTTGCTCCCCGCTCGTTAAGGTCAGTATGAAAAGTCTCGTATTGCGTGAATACATCTCGGAGGTGATTGAGGCGTGTTTCATCTAGTAGTTGCAACTTTTCAAACATGAATGGCGCCTGAGCTTCCCACGAGGCTAAAATGAATCAGTATTGTAATTCAAGATAATGACAACAAGACCTGCGGTTCTTCCGGGAAGTACGCACTACTTGCATATGAAAGCGTTTTGGCTGCAGCATCAGCTTTAGCAGCGCTGGCTTTTCCACCCTTCTTGCTAAGTTTGGCCGACTTCTCCTGCGCATCCTCTAGCTCTTTCGCAATGCTGGTCAAGTTTCCTTGTATTGTGTTGATTCCGGAAAACCTAGAGCACCATAACCATCAGCCTTGTTCGCAAACATCAAAACTAGTCGGAAATAGAACCCATATTTCTTTGCTTACTCGTGACTTGTTGAAACATAAGATCTGAGCTTCATCTCCACTTCCTTTTCAAGCTGGTGGGCGAAGGTCTGATGCGACAGGGCGATGTCTTCGGTGGAAGTCAATATCTTCTTCCATGGTCCCTCCCACACACCCAGATCTCTTGCATTAGACCCGTCCTGCAACGGCAGAGGCTTCCGCACCAGTTTCTTCAGCTTCGCAGCATATTCCTCCTCGATCTTGCGCCGTTCCTGCCCATCCTGTAAATCATGCTGCCACTACGACACGTCTGAGGGGGGGTCCGTACCTGTACGAAATCGGCAAACTCTGAATTGATCTTCCCAATTGTTTGCACGCGAGTCCTGAATTTCGCAGCAGCTTCATTGGGCTGTAGTCGATCCTGTGTTTGCGCATTAGTCTCGGAGAGCTTGGAGGTGTGCGCGCGCAATGATGCCATCTTACCAGCATAGCCGGATACTCCTTTCGTGACAACTCCATCTTGCTAGAGGGCGAGGTTTTACCAGAGAGGTCTACGCATGATATGGCTTAAAACTATGGATAAGGAGGCAAGTAATGCAATGGAGGAGGTTGTTGATGGGTGCTTTGGAATGATGTGGGTTTGTTCGGAGCTGTGAAGTGCTGACAAGACATTTCGGCATCAGAGTAAACTTAGAGGATCCCTGCTCGGTATGCTCGGTAGGGTAAACATGCTAATTGGAATGGGCGATTAAAACTTTGTAACTGGCTGATATACATTGAAAATGAACAAAGCAATACAATCTGATCATAAGAATGATGCAAGAATGGAACTTTTATTAATTGTGATACATTATACCTGTCTGCCTGTTTGTCACTACAGAGACCATGATGCGGCTCTGTGCTACCAACAAAAACAACCTGGGGAAGAGGGGCTTGGCGTCCAGAACAGAAGCATAAATGGACATCAACGTCACACCACCAGAAAAATATGGCTGCAAGGGAAAAAACCACGCGATAATTGCAGCCTTGTATTAATGCAGTTTAAATTAAGGCCTTGAAGGAACCAAATTGTAGTCTCAGGTGTCTGGCCTGATCAGGTAAGCTTGTAATATTTCGTATGTCCTTATATAAGCGAGGACATCGGTTGAGGAACCAAGGGAACTCTCGTCTTTCGTCAAGGAAAGTCGACTATACCTTACATGATCTCAAGCTGAGTAGCAAGGCTGAGCAAGGAATCTCTTGAGGATATAAGTCCACTCCATTGTTTTGACCAAATCTTAAGCAGCGTATTTTCTTTTAAAATGGCCTCAGACAACTGGCGATCTAAGCTTGGAGCGGTGGAGAGATATGCAAATATCGAGAAGATGTAAGATGTTATATTATATTATATCCTGATCCTGATCCTGATCCCGTATCTATCAACAAGCTAACAATTCTAGGAAGAAGAGCATCGAAAGCCGAGGCTTAAGCTCAACAGGCACTGCTATGAAAACAGCCATCGCCGCGGAGACAGATGCTTTCAACACCTCAAGCTCAAGAGTGAGTCGATCAACTTGTTCATGAGCCTGTCTTGTGCTATAAGAATCCACCAATACGGATATCCTTCAGTTTCATGCCCTCAATTCCAAGCAATCAAGCAAGCAAAACTAACAACTCACGCAGGATATCTACGACCAAGCATGCTCAACAATCATCTCCCCCAGCCCTCCCGATCGAGATTTAGACATTCTCTCTCAACCCACCAGCACAGGCATCACAATCGGACCCTACTTAAACTGCCACCACATAGCCAGCGGTCTAACGTCCGAAGTCTACCGCACGCAGGTGCTCGCTCTCAAGATCATCACCGAGACGCGCGACATGGAGCCGCACAACCCGCAGCGCGAGATCAAGATCCTCACGCAGCTCCGCCACCCATCCATCATCAAGCTCGAGAGCACCACCAAGGACGCCGACGGCCGCCTGGTCCTGGTCTTCCCCTACATGCCGCTGACGCTCGCAAAGCTGATCGGCGAAGGCGCCATGCCGGCCCCCCCTGCGACCACGAAATCCATCTTCCGCCAAACCTTCGAGGCCCTCGCCTATCTGCACGCCCAGGATATCATCCACCGCGATATCAAGCCCTCCAACATCCTGCTCTCCCTCGGACCCTCCACCAAAGCTACTGGAGCTGCTGGAGCTGCTGACTACCACGTACAGCTCGCCGACTTCGGCACCGCCTGGCACCCGGAGCTATCGAAGCACGACGAGCCGCGCGCACACAAGGTCCTCGAGGTGGGCACGACATGCTACCGGGCGCCGGAAACGCTGTTCGGAAACCGCGGGTACGGGAGCAGTCTGGACCTGTGGGCGACGGGGACGATGCTGGCCGAGTGTGTGCGCGACCCGCCGACGCCGCTGTTCGAGAGCCGGGGCGGCGACGAGGACGGCAACCAGCTCGGCCTGATCCTGAGCATGTTCAAGACGCTGGGCACGCCGACGCGAGAGACCTGGCCCGAAGCCCAGGCCTTCACCACGCCTCCCTTTGAGTGGTACCAGGAGTTCCCCGCGAGGAGGTGGGAGGACTTGCTCCCGGCTGCCCGGGTGGAGGAGCGGGCGCTGGTGGCTGGATTGGTGTGTTTTGAGAGCGGAAGACGGTTGACGGCACAGCAGGTATGCAATCAGTGGAAACCTCCGTATATCTATCATGTTTTGTCATAAAAGTTAAGCTAAGCTAACATCTATTTTCCTTTCTGAAAATTTTTAGGCACTGGAGCATGCATTTTTCCAATAACCAAAAGAGAGAGAAAGAACAGCGATATAGTAGCAAAAGAATACTTTACCAAAAGAAAAAGCCCACAACCTGAATTTTTCAGCAAACAAAGGGGTGTAAATAAATCACAAAAGCTGGGGGACTAGATGAGGAAGAAGAAGCAGGAAGGACTAAACGGCGGTAAATATTCTTTATTTAAAAAAAAAGCATTAGAAGTTACGTTTTGTTGCATTTTTTTGGTTTTTTTTTGGGTTTTTTCCCCTTTTTGGTGATGGTGGTGGTTTTGAGACTATAATATAGACGTGAAATGGCTTGGGGTTAGGATCATCTACGTGTATACATACATACATACATACATACATATATACATACTACTGTTTGTCCCCATGTGAGAAAGAGAAAGTGGTAGGTCGGTTGGTATTGGCACCTTTTTTCTTGGCGCTTGCTGTATACGCTTAATAATACTGTAGAGTAGTATACTTGTGTAATTATAATTATGACTTGGCATGAAGTCTTATGTACGAAAGTTGAATTAGTGTTGTTGGGTATGCCAGTAAACTGGGACAGAATATCTTCTCACCAGTGAGCTTTAAACCTTACAAATAATCACAATTATATAGAACAGACAATTTGTGTTAAAGCATGTCACAAACTTAACAACGACATGCACTAAGATGTTTTGTTTGATATTTTCATTCCACAGCACCAGTAGTCTAGAAGTCGTAAGGCCAACCATCCCACCGCGCTGCGTAGGCTATCTTTTCTTCCACCCACTCTCGACGTCATATGCATCAGCTTCCCCATGACCAACATCTCTCATCATCTCCATAGGCAAGCATCCCCAGTGTCATCTTAAGACCTCAAAATGATCCAGAGCGTAACTCCCTTCATACATCCAGCTTGCTATCTTCAAATAAAGGAAATAGAAAATAAAATTGAGGTCCATACATATCAACTGCCCATCCACAAGCGCTTCCCCTTCTGTGAAAAAGCAAAGGAAAACAGTGGAGACCACTTAATATGCTCGCCTCGCACATCCGCCGAAAACGAATTCGCGTCAATGTACCGAAGAATGGAAATTTGTCATTCATCCAGGAAGTGTGAGATTGTGTGTCATCCTGACGAAAAGTGTTCAAAGCAAGGAAAAGGGAAAAGTTGTACAGTCGTGTCATTTTCGCTCATATCAGTTCCGCGCCCCTCCCTTTCCATCCCATTACGCCGTTCCCCGTTTGTTTCCCCGCAAGTCAAAAAATATCCCTATTTTGGTGATGAGATGAAATGGGAAATCACATTGCTTGACCAACTGGCTTGCGCACCACAGAGCCTGAAGCTGGTCCGGCGGGAGGAGGTGAGGATGGTTCAGCAGCCGAGGTCAATGGACTGGGAGGAGTGTTGCGACGCTCAGCCATAGAGGTGCTAGGGTTGGTGGGAGTCTGAGGTCGGCTGCTTGGGCCTTGGGCCTTGTATTGGGGCCCGCTGGGTGTCATTGGGCAACCTTGTGGTGTCATTGGACGACCTTGTTGGCTGTTTGGGGTCATGGCTCTGGCTTGTGGGCCTCCGTTAGCGTTCATGGGGCGTCCCGGGCCGTTGTTCATAGCTGGAGAGTGAGGACGTTGTTGCTGATGCTGTTGGGGACCGCGCATGCCTGGTGGAGGACCGCGAGGACCGTTTTGATGAGGACGAGGCTTGACAGGACGAGTTGAGAGGCAGGTTCTGGGAACGACACCTTGACGGGATCGATCAAGACGAATACAGAGTGCCTGTGATTGTTAGCTATGGATAAAGATCAAGAGGGGGGGGGGGGATAACTTACCCATCCATCATCATACTCGTGAAGCATTCGGATGAGTTGACCGGCGTGGAGATCGAGTTCATCGTCCATGGATGGTTTGAAATCAAGCTGGACACGATGAACTGAGCTGTTGGCAGGACCACCTGCAGCGGCGATAGCAGCACTGGAGCTGGTTTGGACTGGAGTATTGGGACCTTCCGAGGACATGCTGAATTCGGTTCCCGTAGGACTTGGGGGTCCCATCAAAGGTCCAGAGTTGGTCAGGTCCAAAGGCTTCGCACCACGTCTGGAAGCTCCCCGAGCAAGACCAGCACCAGCACCAGCAGCAGCTCCAACAGCAAGGAACTCACCTCCTGGACCAACATCGTTGACCACAGCAGGCCCGTTTGCGTTTGCGGAATCAATAGTCTCTGCGTGGTTGCCAAATGGGTTGCTGCGGTTGGAGTCTTGTCCGATGACCGGGAGAGCCTTCTCGGTGTTGGCAGCTTGAAGATCATTACCACCACGATTTT
>Ga0247734_1000389_pt1 | contig 38911 bp, 32 predicted proteins | sample UWRJL103311B2_FD_180933 | JGI IMG/M metagenome (GOLD analysis project Ga0247734, IMG submission 180933) | Plant litter microbial communities from Arlington Agricultural Research Station in Wisconsin, United States - UWRJ-L103-311B-2 | ecosystem: Environmental > Terrestrial > Plant litter >...
GCTTCGCTATTTTCGAAATTATCAGCAATAAATGCATCTATCTTTTTGAAAGCCTCTTTATAAGCCTCTTCCGTTTTAATTTCCATATTAACATTGCAATTAAACCTCTGAAACATTGATAGAATCGTACTCTTTATGAGTACCAAACCAGCGTATGTAAACAGTTCTTACACTAAAGAAAATCATAGCAACCATTCTGTATTTGTTTCCATTAATATTAAATACGTAGCGGTTGTCTCCTACAAAATCAAAACTATTAAATACTGATTTTATTTCTGCAAAATTATCCCAATCAGAGAATTCGGTTTTTTCAGCCCACTTGTTAATTGCAATTTTTGCTTGGGGGTACTGAAGTATGTAGTTATTTAATGTCTTTTGTTTAATGATGACCAATATGTGTGTAAGTAAATATCAAAATATAATTTGATTATCTCAAATTATATTTTGATAACATAAACGAAACTAAAATTTTCTCATTTTCTCAATTGCTTCACCAAAGTCCTGATTTCATCAGCCGTTTTATATGATCTGGAACCACGGCGAATTCTTGTCCGGATATATTTTGGCCGCTTTTTTGTTTCCTCGAAGATCTTGGCAATGTATTCTCCTAAAAATGAAATTCCCAGAATCGTAAGGCCTCCGAAAAATGTAACCAGCACAATGATTGTACTAATGCCCCGCGGTGTATCCGGGAAGAAAAATAATTTGGCTAAAATTTGCCAGATAATACCCAGAATGGATAAACCTGTTAAGCCAAATCCGGCGTAACTCATCAATTCCAGGGGAGCAAAACTGAATGAAAATATAGCTTTTTTAGCCCACCAGATATTTTTTGTCCAGTTATTTGTTGAAACACCAAACATCCTTTCCGGACGAACATAAGGAACTCCTGTTTGTTTAAAACCTACCCAGGCGCGTAAACCACGCAGAAACTGTTCTGTTTCAGGTAAATCAACCAATTCCTTTACCACTTTCCGGTCGATCATTGAGAAATCTCCGGCATCGCGTGGAATCGGTATGTAGCTGAGTCCTTGAAAGATTTTATAAAACGTTTTATAAAAGAAGTGAATATGCGGTTTCATTTCACGCTGTACGCGAACACCATAAACCACATCATTTCCATCTATCCATTTTTCATAAAATGCCGGAATAATTTCTGGTGGATCCTGCAAATCACCGTCCATTAGTACCACACAATCTCCGGTAGCAATTTCCATTCCGCTCAAAAAAGCAGATTGTGAACCGAAATTTCTGGAATGGCTTATTCCAATAACGTTCGGATCTTTATCACAGATTTTGTTAATAACTTCTTCCTGATTATCAGGTGAATTGTCGTTGACAAAAATAATTTCATATCTGACTTTCAGCTCATTAAATGTCTTTACCAGCCTTTCATACATAAAAGGAATGGCCTGAGCATCTTTATAACAAGCAATGATAGCAGTAATGACCGGATTCAGCAGAGGATTTTCAAATGCAGGAATAATCCTGTCTTCATATTTAATTGCTTCCTGCCAGTTTCTGGTCTTTAGAAGACCGGCTTCAAGTGATGTTTTCGCTTTCCAGCCAAAATCTGTTTCGAATGCTGTAGGATTCCCAAACCATTCGGCCAGGTCCCATTTCCGGTTCGACATACTTCCCCATTGCGGTTCCTGAGGAATATTAAATGCACTTCTTGAAGTTTCTACAAGATCACCGATCGTGGTTTTTATACCGGTTGCGATATTATAAGATCTTCCTGATGTAGTGCTGTCTACCTGAATGGCAGCATCCAGAAATGCTTCGACACAATCTTCAATAAAAACAAAATCCCGGCTGATGTCAGGTGATACCAGAGAAGGCAACTGCTTTTTTCTGGCACTTTCTATCAGCTTGGAAATGAGCCTGTCCGGCTCTTCCCAATATCCGTAAATTGAATATAACCTTAAATTCAGGGTTTTTAAATCAAAAAGTCGTGCGTAGTATTCTAGCAGATAGGCAGCCGAAACTTTGGAAACAGCATAATGACTATTCGGTTCAACGCGATCTGTTTCTTTGGGTGAGGTACAGTTAAATCCATACTCCGAACTGCTTCCGGCATGAATATAAACCATTTCCTTTGTACAATTTTGGAGCAGATTAACCGTACCGATTACATTCGTTTCATAGGTAAGGTTAACATTACTTTGTTTACTGTAAGCTCCGTAAGCTGCAAGATTGAAAATCGTTTGAGGTTTATACTTCTCAAAAACTTCAAGCACAGAATTATTTGAAAGAATATCACAATGAATGATATTTTCAAAAGGAACATTCAATAATTTCAATCGCCATGCTTTTGTTGCATCGTGTGTCAGCGCATAACAATCCTTCCTGATTTTGAAGATGTCATTGAAAAGATTGGCGCCGATAAATCCACTGGCACCAAAAACAAATATAGGTCCTTTGAGTTTTTCTATTTTATCGCGGTAGACCGGTAACTGATCAAGCATTCGTTAATTCATTAAGATAGCGTTCCTTTATTTCCAGCGTGGCCTGCTGATATTGTTCCGGATTCATCGGCAAATAATGCCATTCCAGCTTGTTTTCCATGTAAGAAACACCTTTGCCTTTTACCGTTTGAGCGATAATTGCTTTTGGAAGTCCGTTTTTATGACTTTTTAATTCCTTTATAGCCTGGTTCAGAGAAACAATATCATGTCCGTTAACTTCCACTGTTTCAAAACCGATAGCTTTCCATTTTTCTACGGAAGCAGTTTCTCCTAAAACTTTATCTGTAAAATCAAATCCTTGTAAACCATTTTTATCAATGATCATAAAAAGGTTATCCAGCTCATTTTGAATAGCATAATGTGCTGCTTCCCAAGTAGTTCCTTCATTGGTTTCGCCATCCGAAAGTAACGCAAACGAATAACTTTCTTCGTCGCTGATTTTGGCTGCATGTGCAATACCGGTTGCTATCGGTAGTCCGTGTCCCAGAGAACCGGTAGCAAAAGGAATCCCTTTATATTGTTGTGGAGCCGGATGCGCAGGAAGTGTGGTTCCATCCAGATAGAATGTATCTAATTCTTCATCAGAAATTTCACCAAGAACATTTAAACAAGCATAAAGTGCAGCTGCTGCATGTCCTTTGGATAAAATAAAAGTGTCTTCCGGAGATTTATTAAGAAATAAAACTGATATCATTAGGTCGATACAGCTTAAAGAACAGCCAATATGACCCGCATTAGCTTTGTGATATAAACCCAATACTTTAAGACGAAGCTCTCCGCTGAGTTGTCGTGGGTCGTTTAATATTTCTTCTATTGTCATGGCTTTGTGTGTTTCTCTATACTATTTAAAGTTGCATTTTATACGACTCTGGTTGTAAACCGTCTTCTTTAATACAACTTTAATGAGGCAAAGTAACAACTAAAGTTATAAAATTGAGGGCGCAATATACAAAATCTTATTTGACGGTATTTGTATTGATAACGTTACGAAAGTACCAAATCAATATTGTTGCCCCTTTAAACTAATGATTTCAAGCGTATCTTTTTGAATATTTCTTTTTATTAATATCCTGTCTGTCTGCGTAGTATCCATCATTTGCACATAATCTGAATTTTTTGGAAAATACAAATTAGTAAGTTGTGCATCCCTAATTGAATAAGGTAAATATGTCCTGTCCATTTCAGACAATATTGGATATATTGGAGCAGGATAAAAAATAGTGTCACCCTTTTGATAGACTTCTTTTATCTTTTGAGCCGCGGCATAGTATGGATTCGAATCTCTCGGATTCGCGAAATAACCATATTTGACAGAGCGGTCCTCATAAAATTCCTGAAGACGTAGACCGACATAATAAAATTGTAAAGCCAGAAAAACGAAAATGATAAGCCGGAATTCACTTTGAAGTTTTGTGAAATATTGTAAAAGTAAACCTAAAATAATAATTACATAGGGGAACGAAAATCCGGAATATCGCTGTGTAAGTCCATAAGTATGTCCGCCCCTAAATGCCATGAAAATTAAAAAAAAGGTTGGTACGAGCGCCATGATATACAATAACCACAATCTTTTTCGCTGAACAGGACTTGCATTTTTGTGAATGTCAGGGATGAAAGACAACGCAAAAATGCTAACTGATAAAATGCAGAACTGTGCTTTATGATTGGTATAAAAAAGGGATGTAAAAATCACTAAAATATATGGAAGGCGTTTTCCAAGCCATTCAGGTGTATTAATTTTATCCCTAAATCTAAACCAAAGAATTAATATAAGTCCTGTCGCAATGGCAATGATAACATTTTTTCTGCCAGCCAAACCATCCGTCAGTCCGTTAGTAAAAATAATCAGATCAGAAAAAATAGGTAATGCTTTGTTAAATACATTTTTAACTGTTGCAGGAAGAATAATGCCGTAAGGATTATCATAAGGACGGGTTTCAGCCACCCATTTGTACAAATTCGTTTGATAATTCAAGGTGTACAAAGTGTATTGACCTCCTCCAAATAACAGCCACCATGCCAGTCCCGAGAGTGCAAGAACAGCCGAAACCGCCATTCTAATCCAACCTTTTATTGTTCTCAGGAAACATAAGGCATAAACCGCATGCGCCAGTAAAACAGAAATCGTAAGGAAATGTGATAACAGACTGAGCCCTGCAACAAGAATATAACCGAAGTATAAATAGACCGTTTTCTTTCTTCCCGCGTTATTTTCAATGATTTGTAAAAAGAGGTAAGTGGCAAGAAGCGTAAGAAAAAAGGTAAGGGAATAATTACGAGCCTGATGACTGTATGCGATAAAAAATGGTTCAATAGCAACTATTCCGGATGCAATTAATCCCGTATTAGCTGAGAAAAAGCGCCGACCAAAAAGGAATGTCATTCCAATAATTAAAACACTGAAAAGAACAGAAAACGAACGCGCAGAGAAATCGGATAATCCGAAAATATCCATCCAGCCGTGAAGCAACAGGTAATAGAAAGGACTGTTACCAATGTCACTTCTATTCATTGCTTCATAATAATCTTCTATGGATTTGGTTTCCCAAAACTCCTGTGGTGTAAATGAGCGTTGTTTAAAAGTTTCCTGGTAAGTGAATGAACGGAGGATTTTTTTAGGCTGATAATTTAAAACCGGGGCTTTCCAAAATTCAGGAACAGAAAGGGTTCTTGTTGAAAAAACTTTTTTTTGATTAGCACCTTCCAATACAATTCCCTGGCTTACCACCATGGTGCTTTTTTCATCAAAAAAAATGCTGTAAGAATCTAAACGATAGAGTCGGAGGAACGTACCTACTAAAAGAATTACTAAAAATATAAGCCAGGTTTTCGGATATTCTTTGGTAGTTGTTTGAATCATTTTAGGTTATTCGTTATCTTTTTCGCTGCAAGTGAAACTGTTTTATCCACAAATCTGCGAGATAATTTTTCGCGAAAATAAACAAATTTCCGGTGAAGGGCTATTTTCTAAATTTTTAGAATAGTGAATTCCACCCGGCGGTTCTTTTGACGGGTTTGCTCTGTAAGATTACTTGCAATAGGTTTGGCCGGGCCCCAGGCCTTGGTTTGAATTCTTTGTGCCGCTATTCCTTTAGACAATAAATATTTTTTTACCTGCTGAACACGATCTTCGGATAATTTCACATTTTTTGATACTTCACCCTGGTTGTCCGTATGCCCTTCCAGCAATATTTCCATGGCCGGATAATCTTTCATAGTTAAAGCAATGCGATCCAGTTCTGAAAAAGAGGTTGTAACTACTTCCGCACTACTTTGCATAAACATAGTATTATTCAAGCGGATTTGCTGACCGGTTTTGATTGGCTGGAGATAAAGATTTTTCTTAATCGTCCGGAAATTATTATCGATGGAAAGATCAATTTCCTCAGTTACCGGAAAATATCCCTTCTCATTTGCCGTGATCCGGTAAATCTCTTTCATTGGTAAAATTAAACGGTATTCTCCAGTTTCAGGATCATAAGTTGCCTGGGTAAAAACTTCATTATTTTTTTTCAGATCAGCTACTATATCAGCATGAACCGGTTTATTGGTTTCAATTTCAAAAATTGAACCGCTGATAATTGCCACCGGATCAGGTTTCATTTCAGGAGAAAGTGTCAGCCGGAATATATCCTGAAGACCTAATGATTTGTCACTTGAACTGTAATATGCAAAATCGCCGGAAGCCGGAATATTAAAATAAACATCCCATAATGCTGTATTAATAGTTGGACCAAGATTTTCCGGTTCCGACCAGTTAGTCCAGGTATCATCCAGTCGTTTTGACAGAAATAAATCACTTTTCCCGTATCCGCTTCTGCCCTGTGAAGAGAAGTACAACGTTTTATTATCCAATGCCAGAAACGGTGTTCCTTCATAATCAGCCGTATTAATCACATTTCCCATGCGCAACGGCTCCGACCAGTTTTCGTCTTTTTGCATGAAAGAAACATACAAATCTTTATCACCCTCAGAATCCCGCCTTTGCAATGAAAGGATCATCACATTTCCATGCGGGGAAACGGCAAGATCCATACCCTCCTGATCATTATACAAATCCGCCATTTTTACATCTTTCGGAAATGTCCAGCCCGTTTTTGTATAAAATGATTTAGACAATCCAAAAGCCATAGAGCCATCGGGACGGTATTTATTAATGAGATAAATGGTTTTACCATCCGATGAAATACTGGTAATCGCATTATCACCGGCGTTATTAATCGGAGGACCAATATTTATTGAATTACCCCATTCATTTTTATTGTTTAAATTCGAATACCAAACATCCTGCCTGTTTGCAAAACCTACATTCCCAGGATGATTACTTCGTGTAAAATAAAGTGTTTTGCCATCAGGAGCTATAATTGGAGCAAGTTCCTGTCCTGTACTATTAATGTTTTTTCCCAGATTTTCTTTTCTTAAATCTTTTGGAAGATTGGCCGATAATTTAATTACCGCCTCAATTGGCTGCACATTATCTGAAATTCCTATGGCATCGATCTGATTAAAACCAGGCACTTTATCTGGCTGTAAAACAATTTTTATGGCATTGACAAGAATATTTTTTTCGGAAAAAACGCGTAACATTCTGCCTGGAAGTCCGGTCGGTCCGGGAGTTTTTTCCCAAAGAAGGTTTTCCTTACCAGTTTCATCGTACGCGTAGACACGTGCAATAGCGCCGGGATTAAAATTTTCTGCAATCGCTACCTGTTTCAGTGCAATCGATTTTTCAAATCCGACCTTTATCCATTCCTCATTTTTGCTTTCTGCATCAGCTGGTGCCCAGGCGCAGGGACTATTTCCAAAATCAGGTAATTTATTGGGTATACCAAGAATTTGTTTGGACCGGAAAGCATGACCATATTGGCCTGGCCTGTATTCAGAAGAATAGCCAAGCACTTTGCTGGCCCAGAATATATTTTGGCCACAAACATTTTCCTTAGCTAATGCCAGTAAAATAATAAATAATAATATTCCTTTTAATAAGCTCATTGGTGATGCAGGTACTGACCCCGGCATTGCTGAATTAATGGGTAAAAAACGAATGAAAGAGTATCTTTCTTATTATTGAAATTAATAATAAAATATATATTAGTAAAGACAAAAAGCAGGTCAATCTAATATTATTATGACTATCAGCACAATCACAAAGTTAATTTTTAGTTCCTACCAAAAGAATCCAATCCCAATCGGTTTGTGGATCGGGAGGAGTAATTATTGCTTCCTTAGAGATAGGGAAATCATTTCCTGTCCATCTTCTTCCGGTTCTTGGACTATACCAAACGATACGAAATTCACTTCCACGAAGTTGACTAAGATCCATACGAATCGGTCTTGCCGTAGGGAGATACAACATAACCATCCGCTGATTAGACAAAGAAAATATTCCAATTTCTTTTTGATCCAGTGAATCACGTAATAATTGGGTTGAATCTTCCGGGTACATATATTCCCACGGAATTCCTTTCAGGATTTTTACGAAATTATGAATGTATTCAGCTCCGTCTCTTGTAATATTTACTTTCCAGGTAGGGTTGAAATTTTTTATCGTACTCATGTGACAAAAACCTGCTGCCGAGCTCATAATAGACTGATATGCCTGATTTCTTATTAAAACGGATTGATCTGTTATTTCTTTTGGAAACTCAGAATTAGCGATCAGAAATGGTTGCTGAGAAAGCTCACCTGAATTTTTTTGCCAGTTTGCCAAAGTTGCATACTCCGAATAACTAACAGTTGAATCTGGAATTACGAATTTAAGATCCGAACGATTTGGTGAACTATCTATGGATTCGGTAGGAGAACAAGTTGAAAGCGAAGCAATTAACTGACTGTCGGTCTCAGAACGTAACCCTTCTGCAATAAATTTATACTGCGCTGCGCTCTGATATTCTTCTTCGCTGACAATCCATATAACATTAGAATATTTAGCAAATTTTTTTCCAACATAACTCCCGTATTTTTTCCAGTCATCTTCTTTATAAGAGTCAAAAATAATATTCCAGCTTTTTCTGGATACAACTATTCCAACTACCAGGCTACGCTCTTTTGCAGCAATTACAATTTTTTCAAGATAATCGAAATAGGTTTTATTGGGCTGATTTAGATCGTTATTTTTTAGAAAAGGCGAAACTTTGTTGAAATTTTTTTGTGTAGGTAAAGCTGGTAAAAGCTGTACAATCAATGTGTTAAAAGACTGCGATTTCCGTATGTCCATGTATTGAACGGCATCATTATAGCTCAGTTTACGCAGCAATTGCCATGCAACATCCGCAACCATTAAAAAAGGTTTGCCATTTGTGTCGGTCACATGTTTTCCATTTGGATGAATTTTTAATGGAAAAAGAACGGGCTCAATAGCAGGATTATAAAATGAAGCTTTCGCTGTTAAACTAAAAATCAAAATTAGAACTGTCAGGAAAAACTTATGCTTCATCACCGCTGCGCATTTTTAAGATCAAGAATAGTTTGAATCGGATTGGATGAACTAAAAACGAAACTTCCTGCTACTAAAATATCTGCGCCTTCATTTGTGAGTAAAGATGCATTATTGATATTGACACCGCCATCTATTTCAATCTTAAAATTATAACCTCCTTTTTTACGCATTTCATTCAATTTCGATACTTTTTTGTAAGTATTTTCAATAAACTTTTGACCACCAAATCCCGGATTCACTGACATAATCAGCACCAAAGATAAGTCGCCCAATATTTCTGAAAGAACTTCAACAGGTGTATGTGGATTTAGAGCTACACCAGGCAATGCGCCTAACTCTTTGATATGCTGTACAGTACGATGTAAATGCGGACATGCCTCATAATGAACCGTTAACCCGGAAGCGCCGGCTTTGCGGAAATCTTCAAGATAGCGGTCCGGTTGCTCAATCATTAAATGGACATCCAAAGGCTTGGTAGCATATTTATAAACAGCTGCACAAACCGGCATTCCAAATGAAATATTAGGAACAAACATACCATCCATAATATCCACATGAATGTAGTCGGCGGCGCTGGCATTCAGCATTTCAACGTCGCGTTGCAAGTTGGCAAAGTCAGCAGCAAGAATAGACGGGGCGATTTCGGCCATTAATATAGGATAAAGATGCAGTTTAGTATTTCGACAAAAATAGATAATTTCCAAACAAGATTTAAAAAGGTTTTGGATGAAAGGAAGAATGGGAAAATGAGGGAAGGGAGAGGGGTTAAAAGAAAGAAGCTGATATGAAATATCTGATATGCTTTTGAAAAATGGAATAAACTGTAAATTTGATGAGAAATATTCACTACCATTTGGGTTGCACACCTGTTTTGAAACAGAACATTTATAAAAAATATGAATCCTGAAATTGAAATTGACGAACTAAGCAGGAAAATAGAACATTATAACTTTCGCTATTATCAGGACAGCGTTTCTGAGATTTCGGATTTTGAGTTTGATCAGCTTTTGAAACAATTAGCTGCTCTTGAAAATAAATATCCTGAATTCAAGAAAAGTGATTCGCCCACGCAAAGAGTAGGAGGAACGGTCACGAAAAATTTTACGCCTGTTTTTCACCGATATCCAATGCTTTCGCTGGATAATACTTACAATGAACAGGAGCTCAGGAATTTTGATGACAGAGTGCGCCGGGGTTTGGACGGAGAGGCTTATGAATATATTTGCGAACTGAAATTTGATGGTATTTCATTAAGTTTCACTTATGAAAACGGTATTTTGGTACGCGGAATTACGCGTGGTGATGGCACCCGTGGTGATGATATTACGCATAATGTGAAAACGATCCGTTCATTGCCTTTGCGTGTAAATGCTAAAAATCTGCCTCCGGTTTTCGAAATTCGTGGAGAAGGCTTTATGCCATACACTTCCTTTCAAAAGCTGAATGATGAAATGGATACGCTGGGTGAAAATCAATATGCAAACCCACGAAATGCAGCTTCCGGATCCTTCAAATTGCAGGATTCGGCTGAAACAGCGAGGCGAAATCTGGATTGTTATCTGTATAGTTTTATTAGTGATGATAATTTTTTTAAAAGTCATGAAGAAAGTTTGCTTGGAATAAAAGCATGGGGATTTAATGTTTCTCCTGGCTGGCGGAAAGTGCAAAACATTGATGAAGCCATTGCATTTATTCATGAATGGGAAACTAAACGAGCTACTTTGCCACTTGCAACTGATGGTATTGTTCTGAAAATCAATTCATTTGAGCAGCAACGCGAACTGGGTTTTACGGCAAAAAGTCCACGCTGGGCTATTTCATTCAAATATAAAGCTGAAAATAAAGCAGCTATTTTACGTTCTGTTAATTTTCAGGTTGGACGAACGGGTGCTATTACGCCGGTTGCAAACTTATGTGATATTGATGAGCGGGATGTGCCATATAACAAAGTAAAGGGAGTCCATCTTTCAGGAACGCGGGTTAAACGGGCAACACTTCATAACGCCAATGAAATTCTGAGATTAGATATACGCATCGGAGATACTGTTTTTGTAGAAAAAAGCGGAGAAATCATTCCTAAAATTACAGGTGTTGATATTGAAAAACGGGCTGAGTTCATGACTCAGCCCGTTGAGTTCCCTACAACATGTCCTGAATGTGGATCTGTACTGATCAGAAATGAAGGAGAAGTTGCTTTTCTCTGTCCAAACGACAGCCATTGTCCGCCTCAGCTAAAAGGAAGAATTGAGCATTTTATTCATCGCAAGGCAATGAATATTGAAAGTTTGGGTGAGGGAAAAATCCAGCTTTTGTTTGACACAAATCTGGTAAGAACTCCGGCAGATCTGTATGATCTGACTTACGAAAAATTACTTGGTCTGGAAAAAAATATTGTAAATGAAGAAACCGGAAAAACAAAAAAAATAAGTTTCAGGGAAAAAACGGTTGAAAATATTCTGAAAGGTCTTGAACTATCTAAAACAGTTCCTTTCAAAAATGTCATGTTCGGATTGGGAATTCGCTTCGTAGGTGCAACTGTGGCTGAAAAACTGGCTATATATTTTAAATCTATTGAAGCCATTAGTTCTGCTACGTATGATCAGTTGATTGCGGTTCCCGAAATCGGAGGAAGAATTGCAAAAAGTATCGAATCATATTTTAGTGTGCCCGAAAACCAGCAATTGATAAAGCGGCTGCGCGCAGCAGGAATTCAGATGGAAAGTGATGAAAAACCTGTGGTAGCAGAAAGTGATATGCTGGAAGGAAAAACGTTTGTCATTTCCGGCGTGTTCGAAAATTTCGACCGGGATGAGCTCAAAAATAAAATAGAAGTGAATGGCGGAAGGATTCTCAGTGGCGTATCCGCGAAGTTGAATTATCTGCTTGCCGGTGAAAATATGGGTCCTTCCAAGCTGGAAAAAGCCAGAAGATTAGGTGTCACAATTTTGTCAGAAGAAGAATTTTTGGCAATGATTGCGAATTAATTAAGATTAACGGCTTAGAAAGCTAACTTTGTGTTTCGAAATCAAACAATAATATAAGAAAATAATGCCATTGGACTTACGTTTCAAAGGGGTAGGAGCAGCGCTGATTACACCTTTTGATGAACAAAATGAAATTGATTATCCAGGTCTGAAAAAATTAATTGACCTCGTATCGGAAGGAGAAGTGGATTATCTTGTGGTTCAGGGAACTACCGGCGAATCTCCAACAGTAACTTCAAAAGAAAAACAGGCCATACTGGCATTTACAATAAAGAATAACACAAAATCGCTTCCTGTTGTATATGGGCTGGGAGGAAACGATACCCGTTCAGTCCTGGATTCTATAAAAGAAACTGATTTTACAGGTGTTGACGCTATTCTTTCCGTTTGTCCATATTATAATAAACCAACCCAGGAAGGGATTATTGCGCATTTTACGGCAATTGCTGATGCTTCTCCTGTACCGGTTTTACTTTATAATGTGCCAGGCAGAACAGTTACTAACATGAAACCGGATACGATTGTTTTATTATCCGGTCACTCAAATATCATCGGTATTAAGGATGCAGGCGGAAGTGTAGAACAGGGTTTGGAATTGGCCGCCAGAGTACCGGAAGATTTCCTGCTTTTATCAGGAGATGATAATTTGACAACGACATTAATTAGTATTGGCTGGCATGGTGTGATTTCAGTAATTGCAAATGCATTTCCAAAAGAATTTACGAATCTGACCTGGCATGCACTGGAAGGAAGGTTTAAGGAAGCAGCGAAATTACAGATTGCATTTCTGGAATTTGATACACTTTTGTATATTGAATCAAATCCGGTTGGCATTAAAAAATGCCTGGAAATTAAAGGAATTTGTGGTTCTGATGTAAGATTGCCATTGTTGAAAGCATCTCAAAAACTGGGTGAACAACTTGAAAATGCAATGAAAAGGGAAGGATTTATGTAAACCATACTATCCGTGAAATATACAGCATCATAGGTTCGGAGTTTATCTCTAAAATCTATGATGTTTTTGTTTAAGATAAGTTTAAAAAATCAAAAAAATGATCACGTTTTATCCAGGACCTTCCAAAGTTTATCCGCAGGTTGAGCAATACATGCAGGATGCTTATCACAGCGGCATACTGAGTGTCAACCACCGGAGCGATGTATTTATGCAAATGCTGAAAGGAACGATTGATGTTTTAAAATTAAAACTTGATATTCCTTCTGATTACGAAGTGTATTTCGTCTCTTCGGCGACCGAATGCTGGGAAATTATCGCTCAGTCACTGATTGCACGTTCTGGTTTGCATATTTATAATGGAGCCTTTGGTGAGAAATGGATGGAATATTCCCAAAAGATAAGGCCTGAATCGAATGGGTTTTCTTTTAATTTAAACGAAATTCCTGAAATCGAGCAATTGGGGATACATGCAGAACATGAAGTAATTTGTGTTACACATAATGAAACTTCCAATGGAACGGCATTGTCAACAGAATTTCTAACAGACTTGCGCCGCTACACTGCGAAGATTATTGCAGTAGATGCTACTTCGTCTATGGCTGGATCTGCATTACCCTGGACCACCGCAGATGTTTGGTTTGCTTCTGTACAAAAGTGTTTTGGACTTCCGGCTGGTTTGGGCGTTATGGTGGTTTCTCCTGATGCAATTCGTAAAGCTGAAAGTGTGGCCGACAAATCATTTTACAACAGTTTTCTTTTTATGAGAGATAACTTCCAGAAATTTCAAACACCGTATACACCCAATGTGCTTGGGATATATTTGGTAGGGCGGGTTATGGAACAGGTTCTGCCGATCAGCGAAATAGCTGTGGACATTAGGAAAAGAGCAGAAGAATGGTATACATTTTTGTCCGAAAATGGATTTGAACTGGCAGTTCAGAATGAAGAAGTGCGGTCGGATACAGTCATTGCGGTTCAGGCTGACAGAGAAAAAATAACACAAATAAAGAGCATGGCAAAACTGGCGGGAATTCAGCTGGGCAATGGTTATGGGCAATGGAAAGACAGCAGTTTTCGGATTGCAAATTTTCCAGCGATTACCGAAACGGAAATCTCTTTGCTGAAAAACTTTCTGTTTAACATTTCTGCATAAGTGCGAATGAGTAGTAATAATCAACATTTGTATTTACTAACTAAGAATTATTTATACATCCTTCGAGCTTAATTTGTGAGATTAGATATACTAAAGCAATACGAAATCCAGACAAAATGTTTGGTTGCCCTGGATTCAATTATTTTTGGTTTTGATGGAGAGCAACTAAAATTGTTACTGGTAAAGCGTGGAATTGAAGATGAGTACAATGCCTGGTCTTTAATGGGCGGATGGGTGCAGCCTGACGAAAGTCTGGAGCAGGCCTCCAACCGCATTCTGTTTGAACTGACCAATCTTAAAGATATTTACCTGGAACAACTGCACACTTTTGGCAACCCAACACGTGATCCGGTTGAAAGAACTGTTTCAGTAGCTTATTTCGCGCTGATCAATGTAGAGGATTATGACAATAAAATTTCCAAAAGCTTTGAAGCTCAATGGTTTTCCATGCAGGAATTACCAAAATTGCTTTTTGACCATAGTTCAATGGTCGACATGGCAATTCAACATTTGAGATACAAAGCTTCACAGCATCCGATCGGTTTTGAACTCCTTCCCGAAAAATTTACAATTCCACAATTACAGAAATTGTATGAAGCAATTTTTGGAACAGAACTTGATAAAAGAAATTTCAGCAGGAAATTATTATCAACAAACCTGCTGATTAAACTGGATGAAAAGCAAAAGGGCTATTCGAAAAAAGGCGCTTATTTTTATAAAATTGATGAGGATAAATATAAAAAGCAGTTTAACACTTTCCTTAATTTCCTTCCCAATGGTAATTCCTGAAACATTGCTATTTCAACCTCAGAATATAAAAAGGTTTGTGTAAACAGACGCTTTTGTTCAACTTTGCGGGCTAATTCGTCACGCAATGTTCAATCTCAAAGAAATAATATCGGTCTCTCTTATTCTGTTTTCGGTGATAGATGTACTTGGATCCATTCCGGTCATTGTTGATTTCCGAAGAAGATTAGGAAAGATAGAATCTGAAAAAGCAACCATTGCGGCGGGCTTCATCATGATTATTTTTCTTTTTTTGGGAGAAAGACTTCTGAATCTATTTGGTGTTGACGTAGCTTCTTTTGCCATTGCAGGTGCTATTATTTTATTTCTTTTGGGTTTGGAAATGATTTTGGGCCGGGAGATTTTTAAGCACGGAAGTGTGGATACGGGAGCGGCTTCCATTGTTCCCATTGCATTTCCAATCATTGCAGGAGCTGGAACAATGACGACGCTTTTGGCGCTGAGATCAGCGTATATGATTCAAAATATCCTTGTCGGCGTTTTGCTTAATCTCATTTTCGTTTATCTGATACTAAAATCTTCAAACTGGATTGAAACAAAATTTGGACCGGGCGGAATTGATATTCTGAGAAAAGTTTTTGGTGTAATTCTACTGGCGATTGCAGTAAAACTTTTTAAAACTAATCTTGCTATTTAAATTAGAAGGAATGCCACGGATACACCGCGCGTACACGAATGTTTTTTAAATTATTAGTGAAAATTCACGGTTCGCCGCGCGGTGTATTCGTGGCAAGAAAAAATAAATATTACGAGTTCAAAATTTTTATTACAACATTATCATGCAACAACTGGACAGCCTTAATCAAGTCGCTGAATTTCACCGCACATTCAAACATCCTATTCTAGATACACCTACAATTCCTTCCGAAGACAGAAGCAGGCTGCGTGTTGCGTTACTGGCTGAGGAGCTGAAAGAACTTGAAGTAGCTATTCTTGAAAAAGACATAGTGGAAATTGCTGATGCCTTGTGTGACTTGCAATATGTATTATCCGGTGCAGTTCTTGAATTTGGTCTGGGTGAAAAATTCCGCGAATTATTTGATGAAGTTCAGCGCTCAAATATGTCAAAGGCCTGTCTGACAATTGAAGAAGCCGAAGCAACCGTAGCACATTATCAGGCAAAAGGGACGGAATGTTATTATAAGGCGGACAATGAAAAATACCTGGTTTATCGCACTGCAGATGATAAAACCTTGAAAAATATTAATTATTCGCCAGCGGATCTATTGGCTATACTTAGCTGATAAAGATGTATTTGGCTGTAAATTAGCTTATTGGGTTTAAAATAATATTCAATAAGCAATTTTCAAATGGCCATAGCGTGCTGAATCCGAAGTTGAAAATTGAACGTTGATTATTGGGCGTTTTTTTTCTTTTTTAATTACTCTAATTTCTTTACCCACATTAACTTCCCAAACCTTAAAACAATGACTTCTGTTCTCGACCGGTTTCTTCGTTATGTACAAATTGACACACAATCAGACCCGCATTCTGAGAGTTTTCCAAGTACTGCTAAGCAGCGGGATCTGAGTAATTTGCTTGTTGTAGAATTGCAGGAAATTGGAATAATTGATGCCCATCTGGACGAACATGGTTATGTATATGCAACGATTCCTTCCAATTCAGAAAAAACAAATATTCCTGTTATTTGCTTTTGCTCGCATGTAGATACTTCGCCGGATGTTACCGGAGCAAATGTGCAGCCCATTGTTCATGAAAACTGGAATGGAACTGACATTGTACTACCTGACGATGAAACGCAGATTTTGAGGATTTCAGAACTCAATGATCTTGGAAACCAGATCGGACATGATATTGTAACAGCTAATGGAACAACGTTATTAGGAGCTGATAATAAGGCAGGTGTTGCCGAAATAATAGCCGCAGCGGAATATCTGATGTCAAATTCAGAAGTAAAACACGGAACAATTAAAATCCTTTTTACACCCGATGAGGAAGTAGGGCGTGGAACTGAAAAAGTTGATCTGGACAAACTGGGAGCAGATTACGGTTATACAGTGGATGGGGAATCGGTAGGGACTTTGGAAGACGAGACTTTTTCAGCAGATGGCGTAAAAATTACGATTCACGGAGTTAGTACGCATCCCGGATACGCGATTGGTAAGCTGGAAAACGCTCTAAAAATTGCTGCAGACATTCTGGCAAGTTTACCAAAAGACGCTCTTTCTCCTGAAACAACTGAAAGTAAAGAAGGTTTTATTCATCCGGTTCATTTTGAAGGCATTCAGGAAAAAGCAATTCTTGAATTCATAATCCGTGATTTTACAGATGAAGGATTGAAGCAAAAAGAAGATTTGCTTCAAAATATTGTTGACAAAATCCTAATGCGATATCCCCATTCTTCCGCAAATGTAGAAGTGAAAGAACAATATCGTAATATGAAAAAAGTGCTGGATCTTCACCCGCAGGTTGTAGCTAATGCCGTTACAGCGATGCAGCGTGTCGGTTTGTCGGCTGTGCCAAGAAGTATTCGGGGAGGAACTGACGGATCCCGGTTGTCTTTCATGGGATTACCTTGTCCTAATATTTTTGCCGGAGAACATGCGTTTCATTCCCGTTTGGAATGGGTTTCTGTGCAAGACATGGAGAAAGCAGTTGAAGTAATTGTGAATCTTTGTCAGGTTTGGGAAGAGAAGGCGTAAGATTAAAATTATGGCAAAAAAAACAAAATATTACGTAGTATGGCAAGGCAGGCAAACTGGCGTGTTTACCGATTGGAAAGAATGTGAAGCCCAAATCAAGGGATTTGAAGACGCACGTTATAAGTCATTTGAGTCAATAGAGGAAGCAGAAGCGGCCATTCAGCGTAATTATTGGGAATTTGTTGCAGCCGCCGGAAAAAAGGACGCTCCAAAAATTATGAAAGCGGCGCCGGCTAATATTGGAAGGCCATTGAAAGATGCAATTGCCGTAGATGCTGCCTGGAATACAGCAACGGGCGATATGGAATACCAGGGCACCTATTTGCTTACTGGTGAAAGAATTTTTTTACAAGGACCATTTAAAGATGCTACGAATAACATTGGCGAATTTTTAGCCGTTGTTCACGCCCTCGCTTACTTACAAAAAAAAGGAAGTGACCTGCCTATTTACAGCGATTCGAGAACGGCGATCAGCTGGGTTAAAAAGAAACATGCAAATACAAAACTTGCCCTGACTCCCCGAAATAAACCGGTTTTTGAAATGCTTCAGCGTGCAGAACGCTGGTTGGCGACTAATCAGTATTCAAACAAAATCCTTAAATGGGAAACAGAATATTGGGGAGAAAACCCGGCTGATTTCGGCAGGAAATAACTGTTATGGCAAAAAACTCCTTTTTTCAATTTAAACAATTTATCATTAATCAGGATAAAAGTGCCATGAAAGTATGCACAGATGCATGCGTTTTAGGTGCTTGGGCAGATATAGAAGGATCTGAAAAAATCCTTGATATCGGAACCGGGACCGGATTATTGGCATTAATGGTTGCCCAGCGAAATTCTATTGCGAAAATTGATGCAGTTGAACTGGATACCGATGCTTTTTCCCAGGCCGTTGGAAATATTGAAGAAAGTAAGTTTCATGACCAAATTAAAGTAATTAATTCCTCTATACAGAATTTCAAACCGGATTATCAATACGATTGTATTATCACCAATCCACCTTTTTTTCAATCTGATCTGCTTTCTCCCAAAACAAAAAAAAATCTGGCGCATCATGCCGTTTCTCTTTCGTTTGATGAATTATTGGAGTCTTTAGACAAATTACTTACTAATGAAGGCAGATTTAATATTTTGTTGCCGGTTGATGAAGCAGAGGTATTTTTGCGTAAAGCAGTGAATTCAGACTGGTTTATTACTAAAAAACTTACTTTGTATCATCATAAGAATAAAAAATCCTTTCGTCAGTTAATGACATTTAACAGGAAGCATATAGCTGAAAATCAAACTTTTGCTCAGGATTTGTATATATACAACGAGGATGGCAAAACCTACGATTCTCAATTTAAAGAATTAATGAAAGACTTTTATATGATATTTTGATCAGGAAAAATGCGAACTTTGCGTTTTATAAAAGTGTGGATTCCTCCGCTGTAATATTTCCATGATTGACCCAGTAATTCAAATTTCCGTAGTAATTCCGCTATTCAATGAAGAAGAGTCGTTGCCGGAGCTTAGCGAGTGGATTGAGCGGGTAATGCAAGAGAATAATTTTTCATACGAAATTTTATTTGTAGATGACGGCAGCAAGGATACCTCGTGGACAGTTATTTCTGAACTATCAAGAAAAAATCCGCATATCCGGGGATTTAAGTTTGTAAGGAATTATGGTAAAACGGCTGCTTTACAAACTGCTTTTCAGGCTGTAAAAGGTGAAGTAGTAATTACAATGGATGCCGATTTGCAGGATAGTCCTGATGAGATTCCGGGTTTGTACCAGATGATTACACAGGAAAAGTATGATCTGGTTTCGGGTTGGAAAAAGAAAAGATATGATCCGATTTCCAAAACGATTCCAACAAAAATATTTAATGCAGCCACCAGAAGTATTTCAGGACTTGATCTGCATGATTTTAATTGTGGATTAAAGGCTTATCGTAAAGATGTGGTTCAAAACATCACAATTTATGGCGAAATGCACAGATATATTCCTGTTATTGCAAAGTGGAACGGTTATGGAAAAATAGGAGAGAAAGTAGTACAGCACCGGGCCAGAAAATACGGATATACCAAGTTTGGTTTAGAAAGATTTATTTTCGGATTTCTGGATTTACTTTCCATTGCTTTTGTCAACAAATTTGGACGCCGGCCCATGCATCTTTTTGGAAGTTTGGGAACATTGATGTTTTTTGTAGGGAGCACAATTGCCTTATGGCTTATGGCTACCAAGATTTACAAGATTTATATTTCTCATGAACAGTACAGGAATGTAACCGAAAATCCGCTGTTCTTTTTAGCACTTGTGGCAATTACAGTGGGAACACAATTATTTCTGGCAGGCTTTTTAGGAGAACTATACGTTAAACAATCTATATCTAAAACCGGAGATTACCACGTTTCCGGATTAGTAGGAGACAATAAAAATCAGACGTTTTGAAAATATCAGTTATATTGAATTTTAAAGTAACAATATTGAATTGTTGCTCCAAGAAAAAACTTTTTAACAGCTGACAGCTGACAGCTGACAGCTGACAGCTAACAATTACCAATTAAGCCATTTATATAATTTAATAATGATCGCTAACGTACACAAAGCCCATCCCTGGCACGGTATTTCAATGGGGGACAATGCACCCGAACAGGTTACCGCATTTATTGAAATTGTTCCTACTGACACAGTAAAATACGAAATAGATAAAGCTACGGGCTATCTTGTAATTGACCGTCCGCAAAAATATTCCAATATTGTTCCGGCTCTTTATGGTTTTATTCCAAAAACCTATTGTGCTGAGAAAATTGCATTATTAGCTCGTGAACGTTCCGGGCGCGATGTTACTGAAGGGGATGGTGACCCGCTTGATATTTTGGTACTATGCGAAAAAATTATTTCTCATGGCGATATTTTATGTCAGGCAATTCCAATTGGCGGAATTCGTCTGATTGATGGCGGAGAAGCAGATGATAAAATTATTGCTGTTTTAAAAGGTGATGAAGTTTATGGCAGTTTTTCTGATATCAGTGAATTGCCGGGAGGTATCATTGAACGTCTGAAACATTATTTCCTGACATATAAAAACCTTCCCGGAGAAAAAGCACATATTGAAATTACCAATGTGTACGGCCGTGAAGAAGCACATGAAGTGATTATGACTTCAGTTGAAGATTACAAACATTCTTTTTACTGAGATTTCAATCTGATAGTAAATAGCTGATTTATAGCAATTTTAAGCCGTCCCGAATAGGGACGGCTTTTGTTTATTCTTATCTTTGTGCAAAATTTTAAAAAGACAGGATATATTCCTTTAAATGATGGGAGTAAAACTGTGGATCGGGTTGATAATCTTCATCATTTAGTGATATAAATAGATACATGAGTAATTTACAGGAAATAAAAAAGCGACGCACATTCGCAATTATCAGTCACCCGGATGCCGGAAAGACTACACTTACTGAAAAACTTTTACTTTTTGGAGGTGCAATTCAAACAGCAGGTGCAGTAAAATCAAATAAAATAAAAAAGACCGCAACTTCCGACTTTATGGAAATTGAGAAGCAACGGGGTATTTCTGTTGCTACATCGGTTATGACTTTTGAATATAATGATCTGCTGATCAATATTTTAGATACACCAGGTCACAAGGATTTTGCAGAAGATACTTACCGTACACTTACTGCGGTGGATAGTGTTATTCTGGTGATCGACTGCGTAAAAGGAGTTGAGGAACAAACAGAAAGACTGATGGAAGTTTGCCGGATGCGTAATACTCCAGTTATCGTATTCGTCAATAAGCTGGATAGGGAAGGACGTAATCCATTCGAATTACTGGATGAACTTGAAACCAAACTGGGAATTCGTGTACGTCCGTTAACCTGGCCCATCAACATGGGAATGGAGTTTAAGGGAGTATATAGTTTGTACGAACAAATGTTATATTTCTTTAAAATCAATAAAACCAAAATTGAAAGAAACGTTGCAAAAGTAAATCTGGAAGATGAAAATCTGGCAGATCTGGTTGGTCAACGTGATGCGAATCAGTTGATAGAAGATGTTGAATTAGTGGAAGGTGTCTATGATGCATTTTCAGAAGAAGCATACCATAAGGGAGAATTAGCACCGGTATTTTTTGGTAGTGCGATCAATAATTTTGGGATTAAAGAATTGCTTGATACTTTCTGCGCCATATCTCCATTTCCTCAACCCCGTCCAACAGATGTTCGGGAAGTGGAACCGACAGAGCCTAAGTTTACAGGATTTGTATTTAAAATTCACGCCAATCTGGATCCGCGTCACCGCGACAGGATTGCGTTTTTAAGGATTTGTTCAGGCAAATTTGAACGTGGCAAGTTTTACAAACATGTTCGTTTGAATAAAGATGTACGTTTTTCAAGTCCTTTTACCTTTATGGCTTCTGATAAAAGCGTAATGGACGAAGGTTTTCCCGGAGACGTAGTTGGACTTTATGATACAGGAACTTTCAAAATTGGTGATACACTGACAGAAGGTGAAAAATTGCAGTTTTCAGGTATACCAAGTTTTTCTCCAGAGATTTTTAAAGAATTGATTAACCTTGATCCAATGAAGTCAAAACAATTGGAAAAAGGTATACAACAACTTACAGATGAAGGTGTTGCACAGCTTTTTGCGTTGGATCTTGGAAACAGGAAAATTGTAGGAACAGTTGGAGAACTTCAATTTGACGTAATTCAATACCGACTGGAACATGAATATGGCGCTAAATGCCGATGGGTGCCGATGAATACGATTCGTGCATGCTGGTTGACAGCAGATGATAAACCTACAATGGAGCAGTTTATTCGTTTGAAAGGTAATCAGATTGCTTACGATAAAGATCGTAATCCTGTATTTCTGGCTGAATCAGAATGGATGATTAGAATGAACCGGGAAAATAACCCTGCGATTCATTTCCATTTTACGTCGGAATTTAAAACAGAAGTAGCTTTTTAAGAAAGTAAAAAGTAAAAGTTCAAAGTTTATAGTTCAGAGTAATCTGCGCACTGTAGACTTTGAACTTTTTACTAAAAAACTCTGAAATTAATTTCTCGGTGCTCCACCGCCACGATTATTGCGACGTTCTTCCATCATTGTTTTATACTTTTCTTGTTGTTCCGGAGTAAGTATTTTTGAAACCTCCGTGTTAAAAGCTTCCATCGATTCTCTCATTTTGGAGCGATCCTGGCTTGCCGAATTTCTTAATTCATCCATTTTCTTTCCTCTGTCAAGGTTCAGCGCATAAATTTGTTTTTGCTGATCTTCTGTAAGCTTTAAGCTTTCAGTCATTGTTTTAGTCTGAGCCTCAGCTCTTTGCTCTGGCGTTGCATTCGCATCCTGACGTTGTGCAACAGCAGCGAAACTTACGAAGGCCATTATGATGGCTATCAATCCTTTCTTCATGGTTTTGTTGTTTAAAAATGGTTTTGTAATTAAATACCATCGTTAGAGTGAGTGGCCTTATCAAGGTTTAATGGAAATTTTAATTTTAATTATGTTTTAATCTGTTAGAGAAAATGAGTCTGGTTTGATTAATAATTACAGCCTTTCCGGGCTATTTTTGTTAATAGCAAATGTGGTTTAATTTTTCCAAATGTTCATAGTGCTGCACCCTGTGCCGACGTATTTAATCCCTTCGGGACTTTTTAAATTAGCCTCCGACTCCAAATCCCTGAAAGGGTATAATAACTCAGCATAGGGTAAAACACTATGACCCTATGATTCTATGACCTATGATTGGGGTATAACCCAATGATCGTAATATTATAACCATTTATTTCAACAACAACCTCACAAGAGATTCCCATTCCTCTTTCAATGATCCTTTAAATACCTCGGCACCAGCCCTTCTGTACCAATAGCCAGCATTCCATGTATCTCCTTCAACACGATGCAGATAAGCATGAAGATGATCATAAGCCTTGGTTCCTTCACTACTTTGTGCAATGTTATGAGCAGATTCCCAGTCCCCGTTTGCATCGTACCAAAGTGCTTGTAACAATTGGGAAATATGAGCAGGAGGTGAAGTTTGGGAAAGCGATTCAGTATATTCTTCGTAAGTCATTTCAGCAAAAATTCAAATAATATGAATAACAATAATGAGGTTACAAGATGCGAAAAAACGAAGGAACATAAAAATTCCGCGTGCAAATTGTACGTTCTCGCGAATGCTTTTGAGCGTTCCCTGTTTGTTTATTTTTCATTGTATATTGTATTTCAGAATCGTAATCAAACCAACAACTTATGCTGAAACAAATATCAACGTTAGTCGCTGTCCTCGCAATGAGTGTATTGTGTAAGGCTCAGGAGACTTTTCCTAAAAATGGAGCCTATGACGAACGACCCGGACGTTATGCATTTACCAATGCAACTATTATTGTGGATTCAAAAACAACGATTTCTAATGCAACATTGCTTATTGAAAACGGGATCATTCGCGAAGTTAACAAGACAGTAAAAATTCCGGCAGGAACCGTTGTGGTGGATCTGAAAGGGAAATACATTTATCCTTCATTAATTGATCTGGATTCTGATTATGGAATGCCGGAAGTGAAAGTGGAACGGCGTGGGGGAGGAAGACAAACACCACAATTAGAATCCAATAAAAAAGGAGCGTATGGCTGGAATCAGGCCATTCAGCCTGAGATAAATGCGAGCCAGCTTTTTAATCCTGATGAAAAAAAGGCAGGAGATTTACGCAAATTGGGATTCGGAACTGTGCTGGCATACGCACATGATGGTATTGTGCGGGGAACCGGAGCAGTCTTAACACTTACAGATGAATCTTCCAATAGAGCATTACTGAATGCAAAAGCATCTGCTCATTTTTCTTTTAGTAAAGGAACTTCCAGTCAAACTTATCCATCGTCTGTCATGGGCGTTGTGGCACTTTTGAGACAAAATTATTATGATGCAGAATGGTATGGTAAAAACGGTAAAAGTGAAGAAATGAACTTGTCGCTGGAAGCATTTAACCAGCTCAAAACATTACCTTCTTTCTTTGAAACGAACGATAAATATAGCTTAATGCGTGCCGATAAAATAGGCGACGAATTTGGGGTTCAATATATTATTAGGGGTGGAGGAGATGAATATCAGCGTTTAAACGAAATTAAAGCCACCAAAGCTACCTTAGTATTGCCACTTGTCTTTCCGGAAGCTTATGATGTAGCCGATCCATGGGATGCTGATCTGATCAGTATGGCTCAGCTTAAACATTGGGAACTGGCTCCAAAAAACACTTCGGAAGTAGCCAAAGCAGGTATTCCTTTCGCGCTCACAACTGCCGGCTTGAAAAATAAAGCAGATTTCTGGAAAAATATCAGAACAGCTATTGAATATGGATTACCAAAAGAAAAAGCACTGGAAGCGCTGACTACTTTACCAGCCAGTCTGATTAAAGCCGAAGCCCAGGTTGGAAGTTTGAAAGCTGGTTTACTGGCAAATTTTCTTATTACTTCCGGGGATATTTTTGGTAAGGATAACGTCATTTATGAGAACTGGATTCAGGGTAAAAAATTCATTGTAGCTCCCTTAAATGCACCGGATCTGCGTGGTACTTATTTGCTTTCGATAAATAAACAGCCAACGGGAAAATTACAGATTTCGGGTTCTCCGGAAAAACCTGAATATAAGGTGATTTTACAGGATACAATAAAAATTACTCCAAAAACAAGTCTGACGAATGAATTGCTGACTCTCACTTATCAGCCAGATAAAAAACGTCAGGAAAATATTCGTCTTACAGGTTGGTTTGGTGAAAAGGGGTTAATGGGAGAAGGAGTGATGCCTGATGGTTCGGTTATTCCATGGACTGCGACGCTTTCTGAGAAATTTAAAGCAGACATTTCGAAAGATACAACGATTGCAAAGCCAAAAGAAACGGGTCGCATTGTTTATCCATTTGTAGGTTTTGGTAATGAAGAATTACCAAAAACAGAAACGGTTCTCATTAAAAATGCAACGGTTTGGACAAATGAAAAAGACGGTATTTTGCAGAATGCTGATGTACTGGTTCAAAATGGTAAGATCGCAAAAATTGGGAAAACGCTTACTGCACCATCCGGAGCCAGAACGGTGGATGGAACCGGTAAACATTTGACAAGCGGAATTATTGATGAGCATTCACATATTGCATTGTTTACAATCAACGAAGGCGGACAAACCAGTTCTGCTGAGGTTAGAATGAGCGATGTAATCAATCCGGATGATATTAATATTTACCGCCAGCTGGCAGGAGGTGTTACTGCATCTCATTTGCTGCACGGTTCTGCCAATGCTATTGGCGGGCAAAGTGCTTTGATCAAATTGAAATGGGGTACTAACCAATCTGAAATGTTAATTCCATCTGTTAAAACGATCAAGTTTGCATTGGGAGAAAATGTAAAGCAATCCAACTGGGGAGATACGGAAAGAGTTCGTTTTCCTCAAACCAGAATGGGTGTAGAACAGGTTTATTATGACCATTTTATAAGGGCAAAAGAATACTCACAAAGTTGGAAAACGTATAATTCTAATTCAAACAAAGCAACAGCCAGTGCTCCAAGAAGAGATTTGGAACTGGACGCGTTAGCTGAAATTTTATCAGATGAAAGATCTATTACCTGTCATTCTTATGTGCAATCGGAAATAAATATGCTGATGTCGGTGGCCGATTCATTGAAATTCAGGATCAACACTTTTACGCATATTTTGGAAGGTTACAAACTGGCGGATAAAATGGCGAAAAGAAATATCGGCGGATCTACATTTGCAGACTGGTGGGCGTATAAAATGGAAGTAAAAGAAGCAATTCCTTATAATGCAGCATTGATGTTTTATCAGGGAGTTACAGTGGCAATTAATTCGGATGATGGTGAAATGGCACGCAGGTTAAATCAGGAAGCTGCCAAGACAGTTGCTTATGGTGGAGTTCCCGAAGAAGATGCATGGAAAATGGTAACACTTAACCCTGCCAAATTGCTTCATGTAGACGATAGAATGGGAAGTGTAAAAGCTGGTAAGGACGCGGATCTGGTATTGTGGAATGCAAATCCGTTATCTATCTACGCACGTCCGGAGTTTACAATGATTGAAGGAACCGTTTATTTTGATCGCAAAAAGGACGAGGATAAACAAAAATCCATGCTGATTGAACGTGAGAAATTAATCCAGAAAATGCTGAGCGAAAAGTCAGAAGGCAAGCCAACGCAACGACCTCAGGCTACACAGCCACGTCTGTGGCATTGTGAAGATGTAGTCGGAATTCATGCTGAACATGAAGAGAAAAACTAATTTTCAGCGTCTGGTAAGTGGTTTCAAGTTTTGCTATAAATCTTAATTACGTTTCAAATGAAAATAAAAAAATATATAAAAATAAAACAAGTCGCATGCATTGCAGTGTTGCTGACATACTTTTTTAAAAATAGTTATGCACAAAATCCTGCACCTGCTTTACCTCAAACCAAGCCTGTTGTATTAACCGGCGCAACAATCCATGTTGGAAACGGCCAGGTAATTGAAAATGGAGTTATAGCTTTCGACAAAGGAATTATTACGCTGGTTGGCCCGGCTGGCCCGGCAGGGAATATTAGCGGTGCGGAAATTATTGATGTAAAAGGAAAACATATTTTTCCGGGACTTATTTCTTTAAATACAACCGTAGGTATTCAGGAAATTGCTTCTGTAAGAGCAACTTTGGATTACAATGAAGTAGGCCAGATTAATCCGCATGTCAGGGCTTTAGTGGCTTACAATACAGATTCAGAGGTGATTCCAACGTTAAGAGGTAACGGGATTTTACTTTCACAGGCGGTACCGCAGGGTGGAATTATTTCAGGGTCTTCATCAGTTTTTTATACGGATGGCTGGAACTGGGAAGATGCTGTGTTGAAAAAGGATGATGGAATCTGGTTGAACTGGCCTGCATTTCTGGCAAGCAGTTTTAATTATGAAGATTTTACGGTTTCGGTGAAAAAGAATGAAAAACGCCAGGAAATTCTTGATCAGTTCCGTTCTGTTTTTTCTGATGCAAAAGCCTATTCAGCTGTTGCTAATCCTATTGTAACCAATTTAAGAATGGTTGCCATGAAACCATTATTTGATGGTTCTGCTAATCTTTATATTCGTGCCGATTATGCAAAGGATATTATTGAGGCAATTAAATTTGCAAAGGAATTCGATATCAAAAAAGTGGTCATTGTAGGTGGCGATGAGTCTTACAAAGTGACGTCGTTTCTAAAAGAAAATCAGGTTCCGGTTATTTTAAATCAAACACACCGGTTGCCAGGACGTGCAGATGAAAATGTTTATTTGCCTTATGAATTGCCCGGACTTCTACATAAAGCAGGTGTAAAAGTAGCGGTTACTTATGCAGACGAATGGTGGCGTACGCGTAATCTTGCATTTTTGGCTGGTACTTCTTCTGGTTTTGGAAATGTAACTTCTGATGAAGCATTGCAGTTTATTACCAAAAATGCTGCTGAAATTACAGGAATTGACAAACAGGTTGGAACATTAGAAAAAGGAAAACAAGCTTCTTTTCTTGTATCAACAGGTGATATTCTGGATATGCGCGGGAATGTAGTTCAGATGGTTTTCATTAAAGGAGGAAAAGTAAACCTGGACGATAAGCAAAAACGTCTTTATGAAAAATACAAGGAGAAATATGGGAAGAAGTAGTATTTATTGACAGTTAACCCAAGGCTTAAACCTTGGGTTAAAATCATTATTCTCAATCCTCCACAATCAAATAAATCCCATCCTCAGCAATCCGTATGGTACCTGTTTTATACAATCCGCCAATGGCTTTTTTGAAAACTTTTTTGCTCATTTCCAGGCGTTTATAAATATCCTCAGGAGAGCTGTGATCCGATAAATTCAGGAATCCACTTTCCTTTTTTAATTCATCCAGAATATGTTGTGCAGCAGGTTCAATCTGTTCACTGCTTGATTTTTGCAGACTAATATCAAGCTTGTTTTCTGGTCTTATTTTTTTGACATATCCTTTCGGAGCATCACCAACTTTTAAGTCTTTGAAAACTTCATTGCCATAAATAAGGCCTTTGTGATATTGATTTACAATGGCGTTGTAACCCAAATCCGTTTTTTGCCATATCAAAAGTTCGACCTCGTCGCCCTCTTTTACTGTAAGACGATCGTTTTCAAGAAATCTGTCAATTTTTGTTGATGCAATTAAACGGGAAGATTTTTGATCCAGATAAAGAAATACAACATGCCATTCTCCTATTTCCATTGGTACACTTTGTTCACGAAACGGAACGAAAAGATCTTTTATAAGTCCCCAATCCAGAAATGCACCATGTTCGGAAACATCTTTTACTTGTAGGAATGCAAATTCGTTTCGTATGATTTTTGGTGTTTCAGTAGTAGCCACCGGCCGATCCTCAGAATCCAGATAAACAAACACTTTTATCGTGTCTTCCACTTTCATTTCATCCGTCAAATACTGATTCGGTAAAAGAACTTCTTCTCCTTCCACATCACTCAGAAACATTCCTACACTAGTGACTCTTTCAATGGTAAGAGTATTATATTTTCCTATAAAAAGCATTTTCTATCCGCTATGTTGTAATGCAAAGGTAACAGTTTACGAATAGAATTACGATTCACTTCCTTTCTATACATATTCAGCTACGAAATCTTCAAAAGCCATAACATTTATACTTCCGTTAGTGGGTGTCATATTTCCCCAAACCCAATTATAATGATCAATAACTGCTTTTGAAGATAAATTGGGCCGGTCGGCAGTTGTGTGGCCATCTTTAATAACTGTAATGCTATAATCTCTAACCAAGGCAGATTGAATTGTCGCTTCCACACAAAAATCAGTTGCACAACCGGTTATGATTATTTCATTTATGTGGTTATCCTTCAATAAATTGTCCAGATCAGTTTTATAAAATGCATCATTAGCAGTTTTTGAAATAAACAAATCCTTTGGTTCCACAATCAAATCCGGCAGAATTTCCCAATCAGGTGAATTGGGAAAAAAACAATTTTCTTTGGTTCCGTCATGTTGAATATAAATTACTCTATTCCCTGTTTTTCGGTACAAATCGGATAATCTGTTAATTTTATTAACTACATTTTTAACATCATATCTGACTGTTTCTGAAAAAGAACCGGCTTGCATATCGATGATCAGGAGTGCTTGCATTTATTTGATTTATTCATTTAAAATTAGGTCAAACATTTAAAATTTGACGTTGAGACTTGCAATGTTAATCATAACAATTTATGTCTTGAACGTAACATGACGAAATTTACAATTCTCTCTTAAAATCTTCTATTTCCCGAAGAAATTCCATTGCATTAGCTGTGGCTTTTCCACTGCTATTACCAATTATATTTCTTACCCATTTAATATGAAAATTCCTGACTGTCAGTTTTTTGTAAAGCCAAATAGCTGGAGGAATAAACATGACAGACAAAATAACATTAGTGATCCAATAATCTCTGTTTGCAACATTTACGAAGTCCACATTAAATACGACTTCAAAAAAGATGATCTGACAGGTAATAAATAGTGGAAACATAAACAAAGAAAGACGTGCATAAATGGCAGAAAATGATTGAAATAATGCCAGTTTTTCCTGCAAATCAATAACACTTTGGCTGTATTTCATCTCGGAAATAATACTTAAATGAGCAATGCAAATTGCTGTATGCAATACTGATAAAGCCAGCAGGATGCCTCCGGAAACAACCATGTGAACGGCTGTCAAATGATTAAATATGAAGGTGCCAAAAAATATTACACAGACAATACCAAACAATAAAGAAAAAATCTTGCTCAAAAAAAGCGGTTGGAATGCCGATTTAACTTTTTGTTTTTGAACGAACTCAATATGATTTAAATTAATGGTGAGCAATTTTTCAAGCTTGTTGTCATTTGCTCTCCAGAGATTAAGTAATTCCTGATCTTCCATTTTTAATTGCTTATGGAGTTAAATTGTTGTTTTAGCTTTTCTTTAACACGACTTATTTTCGATGCTACGTTCGTTTCGGTAATTCCTAAAATTTCTGCAATTTCCTTATAGCTGTTTTCTTCCAGATAAAGAATCATTAACGCTTTGTCCAGTTCTTTTAGCTCATTGATGAATTGCTGTAAAAGTGATAAACCTTCCTCCTTCTCCGGTGAAAATTTTTCCTCAGCAATTTCAATGATGTTTTCAGTGATTGGAAGAACCGTTTGCCTTCGGGTTTTTTCTTTTCTAAAAAATGAAATGGCAACATTTAAAGCGATGCGATACATCCATGTGGATAGTTTATGCTGATTATTATATTTGCCGAAGGAATGCCAAAGTTGAATAATGATTTCCTGAACAAGATCTTTTCTGTCTTCAGGATCTCTGCAATATGCATTTGCAACTTTGTAAATGAGCCCTTTATTTCGTTCAATAACAGTTGCGAATTGTTCCTTGTGTTCGGCTGGCGGATTCATAATTGCATTTTACAAGGTTGCTGCCGAAAGTTTATTTCTACGAAGCAAATTGAGTATAGAAGCGCAGAATGGAATATATTCAAACTTACTTTAACAAAGAATAATAGGATTTGTATTAAGATTGATATGAACCTGGTAAAAGCCAAATGGCGAATTGGATTGAATGATTCTGACATTTTATAAATAATTAAGTAGTGGCTCTTGACTACTTAATTATTCGCACAGCCATTCAAAAAATCACAAAAATGTTAAAATTTTATTTGATTTGAAAAGGGGAAATATTCTATCTATCTGATAAGGAGGAAGCTCCCTTCCTTTGTAATTGTTTTATCCTGGTCCGTAATTCCCTCTACCTTAAACACATAAGTTCCACTAACAGGCTCAGCTCCTTTAAATCGCCCGTCCCATCCCTGATTTGCCTGATTTGAAGAAAAAACTACTTCACCCCATCGGTTGTAAATCTTGAAATAAGTCAATGACTTAATATTATTGATAATTGGTTTGAGTATTTCATTTTTTCCATCACCATCGGGCGTAAATGCTGTGGGAATAAAAATGGAAGGAGGTGGAATTACTCGTAAATTCACACTTGACATGCCTGAACAGCCAGTAGCAGAAGTAATTTTAACTGAATAAGTTGTACTCAAAGTAATCGTAGCAATGGGATTTGCAATAGTAGGTTTGTCAAGTCCCATGGGAGGCAACCATGCATAACTTATGCCTGCTTGTCCGGCTAATTGTGGAGATGAAGAATTTAACTGGAAAGGAACGCTTGCCTCAATTTCAGTGTCTGGTGTTATTGTTACTTCTATTTTTGGCGTAACAGTCACATTCACAGTGTCTTTCGCTATACAGTCATCTTTTGAGGCAGTGATAATATATTGAGTAGTGACGGCAGGATTTGCGACAGGATCTTTTACAGATCCATTATCCAGCCCTTTTGCCGGTAACCATGAAAATGTTACGGCATTAATGCTGGTGCTAAAAAGCTGTACCTGCTGTCCTTCACAAATGGTGGTATCATTAATCGTTTTGATACTTACTGCGCCCACAGGATCAGTTGTGACCTCTTTACTTAAAACACAATTGTTCGCATCTTTCACATATACCTGATATGTTTTTGGAGAAACTTTAAATACCGGATCAGCCTGATAATGAACGGAATCAATGGAATATTGATAAGGAGGAGCTCCTTTTGCTGCATTCGCCATAATAGTCGCAAGAGGATTTGTACATGTGCCAGGCAGTACCGCAGGAGTTAATTCCAGATCACCAACTAAGATTTGCTTTGTATTAACTATACTATTTTTGCAAGCTACATTGGTTATTGTTAAAGTTACATTTTTAGTGCCAGGTGTATTCCAGTTCACGACAAAAGGACCCATTCCATTTCCTGAAATAATAGTTCCACCATTAAAATTCCATTCAAATGCGTAACCAGTTCCAGGCACAGGAATATCTCCGGTATAGGTTACAGTAGTATTTTTAGAAATGCTGCAAACGGGAATAGGATTAATGGAGAAATCTGCGGATGCATTGATACTGGCCGAATAACAGATTTCTTTAACAATCTCAGAGACATTACTTTGAGAAGAATATTGATTGCTGAAAGATAAATAGGCAAAATTAGCTTGCCCTGATTCGCAACTCACGGAAATGTCGTCACGGAAAATATAGATAGGTGTTCCTGCTTTACTGGTATAGATTCCTCCGGAATCATTAAAAGAAGCCACTAACGTATTATCTACATAAACGTCCAGAATGCCGGTTTTACCATTTCTGGTAAATGTTAAAAGATAATAGGTAGAAGAATCAAAGTTAGAACAAATACCTGCTATCCCGTAAGGATATGCATCAATGCAATGTTCGGAAGAGCCATTTTTAGTTTGAAAATAAATGCCCTGATCCCGTTGACCATTAGAAAAATCTATAAGCCTTGTATTTATCTTGCCCCATTCGGTCACTTTAATATACATTTGAATCGTGTAATTATCTGTGATTTCGCCTGTAGTATTGGGATACATAAGACCCCAGTTCAGGTTGTTATGATACACTTTTCGTTGAACACCGCAGGGTAATACATCGTCCAGATAACTGCCAGCCGTGGCAGCAGCATTACAATTACCAAGAGCTTCGGCTTGTACAAGATCGGAGCCACATTCCGGTTGAGCAACTTGAAAATTCTCATAAAATCTGTAAGAATGTTTCAAAATTTGTGCTTTAACCGGAGTCATGGAAATCCAGGCAAAATTAAATAATAACAGTAATCTTAATTTCATATAAACGTAAACCTCATAAATATTCTAATATTGTTATTTAATTTATCATAACGTCATCTTTTGTAAAAATGATGAATCGTAAGCTATTTTGTTCAAATAATTAAAAGTACTATTTAAGTGTGATATAAATCCTTTGTAATCATATATTAATCTGGATATAAAGCATAAAAAAAGCCTGAGATAGTCCAGGCCTTTTTGTTAATAAGAGAATAAATTTCACTCGGTTAGCGGCAGCGAAATGGTCTTAATCATTCGTTTTTCACTCACCTGAAGGTTATCTTTAAAATATTCACCGGATATTGGAATAACCGTTTTAGTTGCTGCCAATTTCAAATTAGTGCTTGCCGGAATGCCAATAATGTCTAATGCCTTTCTTAAAAGTGTTTCATTTTCGTTTCCAAATGCTTTGTATGGAACGCTGGTATCATCTACAATGTAGGTAGGAGTCATACCATTTACAGTTCCATAATCCGATACATCATTTGCATTGGCAGTTTGGCCAAGCATCATATAAACTCCCCATTTCCAACGGTTTTGGTCATCATTGATCAATGAGCCAAAAAGGTTTTTTCCGGCAGTATGTGTACCAATTGTAATTACATCCATATATGGTTTTAAGCCGTTGATTACCAGTTCGCTGGCTGATGCAGTTCCATTCGATGTCAATATAAAAACACGGCTGAGACTAGTACCAATATTATTAGCTTCGTCAAGGAAATTATAATTTAATGCGTTGGCTCCATTCGCTTTTTGCCAGTACGCCGTGTACTTATTATTCCACTGTTCTTTATAAAAAATTTTAGAACTTGAAATATTTTTACCGATCAGTGAAGCAAGTGTTTCAGCAGAACTGATATAACCTCCCGGATTAAATCTTAAATCGAGCACCAGTTCATTTACACCCTGACTCTTAAAATTAGCAAATACCTGACGTAATTCGTTATCATATTTTTTTGCATCCGCAGTAGTTCCGGGAACAAACTGTGTGTAAACAAGATAACCAATTACTTTGCTGTAAGCAGGTTTGGAAATTACTGTTGAAAATACAACCGGATCTTCGCTCACAACAGCCTTTGTAACAGAAATTGTGGTATTGTTAGCTGTAATAACTCCGTTTGTTAATGTTCCAAATGTAAAAACCGCTGTTTCACTGCTGCTGAGAAGAGATGAATAATTGCCTGATGTAAGCTGTGTATTGTTCACCTTTAAAATAATATCGCCACGTTTTAATCCGGCTGCTTCGGCTGGACTGCCCTTTACTACTAAGTTCAGAAACATTCCCATGTTCGTTTTAGCATCGTCCAGGTACGACAGTGAATATCCGATTCCATAGATTTTACTTATTCCATCAAATTCGTTTTGCAGCGCATCAATATCATCCGTAATCATAGAAAACCTGTCTACTGTGGTGCGTTGGTAAACCAGTTTCTCAAAAAAATCGGCAGGCGCAATAGTTTCATCGAGACCAGCTTCTGCTGGCATGTTGCTATACCAGAAATAAGCATCATTCATGATGGAATAAAACCAGTTATTTACAGATTGGTAGGTGGTATCGGTTGTAGTGCTTATCGGATCAACTTCCTTAGTCTTGCAACTAACTACAAAAAGGATCAGAGCCACGTATCCGATTGAACTGTACTTTTTGAATTTTAACATATTTAATTAATCAATTTGAAATGAGGTAAATCGATTGAGCATAGGTTGCCTGGCGAATTTATCAAATGTGTTAACGCATTTAATTTATAATACGTATCACCGGGAAAAAGTGTGGCGGAAAGGGTTGAAAAATTGAGACACAAAAAAAGGCCCGGGAGAATTCCCAGACCTTTTTTTGCTACAAATCGATTATTTTAGAATGATGAAGTCTAATAAAATTTTAATAATGCGCTTAGCAGCAAGAGCTATATCCCTGTCAGGCCTTCAAAATATTTTCTGGCCATGATCGCGTATTCCAGTGGATTCGCTTTGGCAGGATCCTGTTCCGCTTCCAGTACAATCCAGCCTAAATAATCACTCAGGCGGATTACTTCAAAAAGCGAAGGAAAATCAATACATCCTTCCCAATCTCCCGGAACAGTAAATACACCCTCTTTTACAGAAGTCAGGAAACTTAACTTTTCGTCATGAACTCTTTGCAAAACGGCAGGGCGAATATCTTTTAAATGAATGTGTGCCGTGCGTCCGATGTATTTTTCCAAAGCTGCAACCGGATCCTCGCCTGCAAAATAAAAATGCCCGCAGTCATAATTTAGATATACATTTTCAGGATCTGTTTCATTGAGTAACCGGTCTGTTTCAGTAACGGTTTGAATACAGGTACCCATGTGATGGTGAAATGCCAGTTTCATTCCGCGATCCCTGGCGATTTTTCCCAACTCATTTAATCCAAACGTAAAGCTGTCCCACTCTTCTTTTGAGTTCAGCATACCTTTTCCTTCAAAAACAGGTACGTTCATCTGGCCCTGACAACTGTTACCGGTTTCGCCGCCGCCAATTACTTTTGCTCCCATAATTTCCAGAAAATCCAGTAGCTTCGTAAAGTTTTCACGGTTTTCTGCAAACGATTTTGTTGTTAATTCGTAACTGTTCCATTGGTTACAGATTTGTAATCCACGTAATTCTAATGCTTTGCGTAGCACATTGGTATCCCGCGGAAATTTATTGCCAACTTCGCAACCTGTAAATCCGGCCAAAGCCATTTCGCTGATACATTGTTCAAACGTATTTCCACCGCCTAGTTCAGGCATGTCGTCATTGGTCCAGTTAATAGGAGCAATGCCTAATTTTATATTTTCGAAGTTCATTTTTTTTCGGGGTTAGGGAAAGGGGAAAGGGGTAAGGAGGAGTACTCCCATGCCCTTTTCCCTCTGCCCATTAAAGAAAAATCCTTTGTTCTTTTTTGTTTTCTTTATAGGTTTCAAAAGCTTTTTGTACAGATGTTGAAGTGGAAACTTCGGCGACCGGAACTTCCCACCAGGCGTGATAACCTTTTACGGTTCGGTACAAGTTGGTTTCAATATAAATGACAGTCGTTCTTTCGTTTAGTTTTGATTGTGCCAATGCTTCATCCAGCGATGTTTTGTCCGTTGCTTTAATAACAATCGCACCTAAACTTTCTGCATTTTTTGCAAGATCCACAGGCAAAAATGCGCCGGATAATTGTCCTGACGTTTCGTCTCTGTATTGATATCTGGTGCCAAAACGTTCACCGCCAATACTTTCTGATAGTCCGCCAATACTTGCGTAACCATTATTATTAAGCAATAAAATAGTAAATCTTACACCTTCCTGAATGGAAGTGACGATTTCATGATTGTTCATCAGATAACCGCCATCACCACAAATTACATAAATTTCACGAGTTGGATCGGCCATTTTTGCACCTAAACCAGCGGCGATTTCGTAACCCATGCAGGAGAAACCATATTCAAGATGGAAATTTTTAGGATCTGTCGCGCGCCATAATTTATGCAGATCACCCGGTGCGCTTCCGGAAGCATTGATCATCACATCACGGTCATCCATGAAACTGTTCAGTGCGCCAATCACAACGGCCTGATCAATAGGAGGGACGGTGCCATTTCCTTCTGCGTAAATTTTCGTTACCTCATCATCCCAGGCTTTATTGATATTAGCAATTTTTTGTCTGTAATTAGAAGCTACTTCAAAATCGCCAAGCAGATCTGATAGTTCTTCCAAAACGGCTTTTGCATCACCAATTACGGGTAACGCAGCATGTTTGAAAGCATCAAATTCGCTGATGTTAATATTGATAAATTTGACGTTGGGGTTTTTGAAAATGGACTTGGAAGCAGTGGTGAAATCGCTGTAACGTGTTCCGATTCCAATCACAACATCTGCTTCATTTGCAATTTCAATGGCATATTTTGTTCCCGTTGCACCTAAGCCACCAACGCTATAAGGCTGATCATAACGAACTGCCCCTTTTCCGGCAAAGGTTTCGCCCACCGGAATTCCTGTTTTTGAAGCAAACTGATGTAAAACTTCACAAGCATCACTATAAATTGCTCCGCCTCCTGCCACAATGACCGGAGATTTTGAGCCTTTTATCCATTCAGCAGCTTCTCTCAAAATGGACAGATCAGGGCGTGGCCGACCTACTTTCCAAACACGCTTTTTGAATAAATCTTCGGGAAAATCGTAAGCATGCGTTTGTACATCCTGCGGCATGGAAAGTGTTACAGCACCCATTTCTGCCTGAGATGTAAGCACCCGCATTACTTCCGGCAAAGAGTAAATCAATTGTTCCGGACGGCTGATACGATCCCAATATTTGGAAACCGGTTTAAAACAATCATTTACTGAAATATCCTGGGTAGAGGAACTTTCTAATTGCTGTAAAACCGGATTTGGCTCACGGGTTGCAAAAATATCTCCCGGCAGAAGCAAAACCGGTAATCTGTTAATGGTTGCCAATGCGGCTCCGGTGATCATGTTGGTAGCACCCGGTCCAATGGAAGTAGTACAAACGAATGCACCAAGACGGTTTTTTACTTTTGCGTAAGCTACGGCCGCATGTACCATCGACTGTTCATTACGGCTTTGGTAATACCTAAAATCGGGATTTTCATGCAGTGCCTGACCTAAACCAGCTACATTTCCATGACCGAATATGCCAAAACAACCACCAAAATAAGGTTGCTCAATACCGTCCCTTTCGATGTATTGGTTTTTTAAAAATGTTATTGTAGCCTGGGCTACTGTTAGTCGTTTTGTCATAACTTTTAATAGTTCTCCGTTTCAATTTTGGAACTCACTGGCTTTGCCGGAACATCCGAACAGATCAAATTTTTTCAGCATAAATTTTTTATACTCTGTCATAAAAGTTTTTCCGGGCGTTGTTGGGGCAAATTCATCCGGTTTATCACGGAAAAATTCCCGGTTTACCATTGTCCATAGCAAACGCATATCAGTGGCAATATTTATCTTGCAAATACCTAATGGAATAGCTTTTAAGATTTCTTCTTCCTGAACACCTTTTGCATCCGTTTTTAAATTCCCTCCCGCAGCATTGATCCTGGCAACAACCTCCGGGCTTACATTGGAACCGCCATGAAGTACCAGTGGAAAGCCTGGCAAACGATCCTGAATTTCTTCCAGAATTTGCAGCTGTAAACCTTGTCCGCCCGAAAATTTATAAGCGCCATGACTGGTGCCCACCGCAATGGCTAAACTGTCACAATTCGTCGCTTTTACAAAATCTTCTACTTCCTGTGGATTAGTATAAAAAGAATGGGCAGCATCTACTGTAAGGTCGTCTTCAACACCAGCCAAAACACCTAGCTCAGCTTCTACACTTATACTTTTTTCATGTGCTTTTTCTACAACCTTCTGAGTTCTTTTAATATTTTTTTCAAAAGAATCATGAGAAGCATCGATCATGACAGAAGTGTATCCGCCTTTTTCAATCGCATCAAAAATATGTTCTTCATAACCATGATCCATGTGGATGGCAAAAACAGTTTTTGGGTAAATCCTGGCAGCTGATTGAATCATCGAAAGTAACATATCTGCATTTGCATAATCACGTGCAAAAGGAGTTGTCTGCACGATAAACGGGGCATTAGCTTCCTGTGCCGCAGCAAAAAGTCCATGAATTTCTTCCATAAAAAATACATTCACAGCCGGAATAGCATACCGGCCATAGCATTTTTGGAAAAGTTGTTTAGTAGTTAAAAGCATAATTTAGCT